>JAALOO010000356.1_pt1 | contig 41271 bp, 36 predicted proteins | sample 7257641 | NCBI WGS metagenome assembly JAALOO01 (sample SAMN14085613, study PRJNA598686) | mite metagenome | biome: ENVO:01001000; feature: ENVO:01001002; material: ENVO:01001226; isolation source: single female mite from University of Michigan culture on fish food culture... ...
GAGAGAGAGAGAGAGAGAGAGAGAGAGAGAGAGAGAGAGAGAGAGAGAGATAAAGAGAACGTGTGCCGTAATCGGACAGGCAAAGTCTTCATTTAGTATGCTCCACTGGTCATACATTTGTGGCTTGCAACTGCTGCTGCTGTCCGTCGGTGTTGCAACACCAAATTCGAGCGCACAAACACACATAGACACCAGGAAAATCAATTATCTTTATTTAGTCATTATCATTGGGAGCAACGTCAATAAATCGATTTCACTGACGTTGAATCGGTGCCGACGATGTGCTTGATGAAGTCCAAGGGACGCCAGAGAATCAAATTTAAATGAAGTGCCCGTTACTGCTGCTTCTGTCGTTGTTACAATATTGCATAATCGGTGCGCACACTTCTTAAGCAGGCTCTATCAACAACGACGATCACCCGCACCATCAGCCCTGCACTGGACTCAATTGCCGTCAGGTGATTGCACTTGGTCGAGTTAATTACCGCACCAAGGGAAGCAAACAATGACAACGACAATGACAACAACAACAACATCAAGTGGCACCAGCAATTGCGGGCAAAAAGTGCGTCCAGAAAAAGGTGCAAGACCAACATAAAAATGGACACGCTCGTAGACACCAGCAGGACCTTGGGAAGAAGCAAAAACAGCAGCAGCAGCAGTGAACTGTGGTAAAAAAATAAAAACATTGCTTTTGTTTTGAATCTCAGCTGTGACAGTGAATTTAACTGTGTGGCTTTAGTTTTTGGCGTTTGGTGGACAATTAAAAACGGGCACACAGAAACAGCAGTTACAGCACCTGTCAACTTTAGCACTACCACTAATTAATTGACCGGGCAATTTGTGTGTATTCGTTGCTGTAATCACATGCAGGCCACCATGCAATACAATCAATCGTATGATGATTTTCCGCATTTATGAGCACTTCTCTTTGTGTTCAACAGCAAAGTTCATATGAGCACAAATTGCAGTATTGCACCAGCGTGCAAAGAAGTGCAATACTGTCTCAGTGAATAATTGCTGGTGGACCACAGAGTAAAAGAAAAAGAGAGAGAGTCACTGTAACGAATCGATAGTTTAAGAAAGAGGACAATTACAGTACGTCACTGTGTGCACACAGATAAGATTAGTTGAACAGCTCTGTTTATTAGAGTTATCAGCATTGCACTAGTTGACTAATACTTAAGAGATCGGAAGAGTTCAAGTTGATGGTAGTGATTACCAGAAAAAAATTGAGAAAAAATGTAAATGTAAGCAAGTATTGTGCACAATTTTTAAGAATTGTGTTTGTCTAAAAAAAGTTTGGAGAATTGATTGGGCGTTAAGTACTGTGCTCAGTGTTCCACATCAACTATCAACTTCAGCTTGTTGCGCATTTGGTTCATTGTTCTCCTTTGAGTTCTGGTCCCCTTGATCGTCCAAAGTGGTCGTCTCAGCAGACTCCTTCTTCTCAGCCTCTTCACTAAGGGCCTCTGCCTCTTTTGCTTTGGCCTCCTTCTCCTCAGCCTGCTTCTTCTTCAGCTCTTCCTCCATCAGTTGTTCTCGTTTGTACTGCGCCAACAGCTGATCACAGGACAGTTTGTGGCTGTTCCAGTGAAGGCGTTGGCATGTGGCGTCACAGTACATGACCATTTTGCACTTGGAGCACCGTTTGTCTGGCTTCAGCTCACCACAGGTAGAGCAAATGTTGGTCTCGCTGTCCTGTCCCTTGCCGATGACGGCCTGCGTGAGAATGCTCAGCGCACTGGGCTCATCGCCAATCTCTACACTGGACAGTGTCTGCACCAGCTGCTGAAAGATGGCATTCTCCTGGTAGGGATAGGAGCGGACAATTTGTCGCAGCAGGCGCTCGACACCTTCGGGAAAGCCTTTGGCGTTCAGCTTCAGAAAGCTCTTGGCTAGTGTGTGCAAAATGTTCTCGGCAACCTTCTTACAAACAGAGCCATCCGCCACGTGAATGACGTTCTTCGGTGACTGGCTGAAAGCCTTCTGGACAACTTCCCAGAAAATAAAGTTCAGGTAGTGCACCTTCAGAGAGAGCATCTCCTTGGGCTCACTGCAACGCATCAACTTCTCGCAGATCAGCTCGAGAACGGTGTGAATCATCTTTGGCTCCTCAAAAAGCGCCAAGTTTGTATTGAAGAAGTATAGAATGCGCACTGGATTGACGTTCACCAGGCGAACGAAGGCATGCACTGGATGAATGAAGCGAACCGATAGTCGGGGCGTCTTTTCTACTCCGTTCAGTTTGCTGAAGTACTCGATGGCCTCACGAGGAATAAAGTTGTTGATAACTGCCACCGAACGTTGCTGGCCTACAAAGCCAGCCATTTGCGAAGCATTCCGTCCCACAGAGTTGATAGCGTCAATGTTGGCGCCATGTTCCAGCAGCAGGTTAAGCACTGCCGTGTGTCCGCCCAGTGCGGCAAACATCAGCGCCGTGTACTTGTGCTCGTGGTCATTCTGGTTCACGTTTGCGCCTCGGTCTAGGAAGAACTTCGCCATCTTCAGGTTTCCCTTGTAGGCGGCATGCTGCAAGGGCGACATGCCATTCTCGTCGATGCAGTTGATGTTCACATCACTCGTCGAGACAATGTTTACCACCTCCTGGAAGTCTCCTCCTGAGATGGCCTTTATCAGCGTCTTCTCTGCCGTCAGCTGTTCTTCGCTTTCTTTGGACATCTTCTTTTTCTGGGAAGCAGAGAAGTTCTGCTTCTGTTGTCAATGAAGAGTCGACTGCAGGCGAAGCAGACGGTGCACTGACACTGACGGTAGACCGTAACGATCAGGTGAACAAAACTGTGCTGGCGTCCTAAGTGGTGGCAATTGCAGTCCCGAGAACTACTGAGGTGCTCAAATGGAACAGGGACGCCGTTTGCTGCTGCCGCAGTCCAACTGAGTTTGTTTGCGTTGGCGTGCATTGGGCAAGAGAGAAGGAGAAGGAGATTAGCTGCAGCAGTAGCAGTGGTGGTGCAGCACATGCTCACTGTCGCCGATTCCTCCTGTCACTGCCTCTACTCATTCGCCAAATACACAGGCACACTTTGGAGGCATCCATTTGGGGTTTTCTCCAATTCGACCACTGCCTGACAAAAGTGGTGACAGACAGTGGTGGACGGAGGCAGACCGCTAATTAGATCAAGTAGACCAAAACTGGAGACTCCAGTTCGCTCATCAAATAAAGTGATCTCTTGCACACGCTGACACCGGCGCCGGGTGCCTCTCACTTACTCTCTCGCTCTCTCTCTCTCCTTCCTTTATGTTTACTGCAACGAGCAAATGAATGGGTGAACAAGCAAGGGAGGAAAAAGAGGAAGTCGGCTTTATTACGAAAAACAGGGCGCAGTGTCGCAAATGGAACTGTTTCTGGTGGTGCTGGTAGTGCTGCTGCTGCTGCTGTCATTAGTGTCCATATGTGTGGTGAAGAGAAAGAGCGAAGAAGCATTAGCCTTCAACGAGAGAGTGGTAGTAAAACAGTCATTTGCAGCACAAATGTGTGAGTGTGTGAGTCGTTTTCCGAGGATAGCGCAGTAAGAAAGAAAGGAAGAAAGGAAGAAGCAAATGGCCGAGGCAGCGTCAATGATCACCATCATCATCATCAGGTGGTAATTAACAAAAACGTAACATTAAGATCGGCAATCGATTGAGTTCGATTAATTTGTGTGTCACCGTGTGTCGGACGAGAGACGGATGGCTGAGAACGTTATTGGGAGGACTCGTGGTAGGACTATTTTGTAGTGGTAGTAGTAGTAATATTGATAAAATAAATACAATACTTAAAAAAGCTTAAAAAAGTACAAAAGGATTAGGAAAAATAGTTGAGAAAACAAGAAATTGGATAGTTATTATAATTGTTGAAATCAATAACAATATCAAGATAAAAGGTTCAAGACAGTTATAACGCTCTGTTTCAAAAAATATATAGAGAAAGTTATAGAAAAAAATATGTCTGATCATCAAAATAGAGGGAGCTTGCAAAATGGTACAAAACGGAAAAAGAAGAGTTGAATAATTCACAAGAAGGTAAGAAGAAATAGTAGAAGTAGAAGAAGGCTCTATGTACACTTGATACACTATTGACAGGGGGAGAAGATGAGACGGATGAAGCATGCAATTCATCGCAGAGACTTGGGCATTTTCTGTGACCAGTCCATTTCGCGGTAAATAAATCCTGCAGAAATAAAATGTCACCAATTATAGTGGTGCAAAAAAACTATCGAGAATCGACTAAAAGAACATCATTACAGTTCATGTTGTTGGAACTCATGTATCCAATAGAGTTGAGGACGCCTTGGAAGAGGTTGGTTAAGATTCTAAAATAAAGTTAACATTGTCAGTTGTATATATTCTGAAACCTGTTGTCATTTTGTTGTTGGACTTACTTTTCAACTTCGGGAATGCACTTAACAAAGTTGTGGTCGAGAAGCTTGTAGATTGGATTGCGAATCAACTCGTTAATGGTGAACAAGATTCCCCAAGGGTGTGGACGGAGGGCAATCAAGCGCTCGAGAAGGACGCGAACAATCTGTTCACGCACTTGCTCAGAGTTGTCGCTGAAGAGTGACAGCAGAACACAAATGTAAAAGACAGTGTCACTGTTTGGGTAGCGAAGGTGGTCGATCATTGAGTTCAGTAGAATGTAACGGCCTGCAAAGAAACAAAAAAGTTGTACTCATCAAAAATGATCCAATTTAGAAACAAACCTTGAGAATCCATGTGAATCAAATTTTGGAAAATGTCATAAAATGGAGAGTTGGAGACAGTTGACAAGGTGAGAGTCTTGATAGCCTGAATAGCAGTGTGACCAATGTAAAGTGTAAGAACATTGATCAGCGTAGTGTTGTAGACGATCTGCTTCTCAGCATTGATGCTGATCATATATCCACGGAGATCATTGTGGAAATCGCCAGGATTACGAGTAAGGAAGAAGTTGTCCAAGTCTTTCTTAAACGGAATCGTATCAAAAAGTCCAGTATTTGATAGACTGCGAACTGGCTGAAGAATTTCATTGAGTGTTTCCAACTTCAAGTTGACATTACAAGGATCAGGGAGAGGTGTAATGTTTGAAGGAACTGCGCTCAATATGATGTTACGTAGCTGCACGGCTTTGAATGGAATCAGCTCGCAAATGAGGAAGCAGTACTCGGTAAGAAACTCCGGAAAATCGTGCAAAAGAAGCAAAAACAACTTCAGAGTGCCCTATTTACAGATGAAAAAAATATTAAAATTTAAGATAATGTAATCTGTTTACAAAACAAGATATTACCTTGTACAAGTCATTGCTAGTAGAGCTCAACTCAATATTTTGCAAAATAGGCTTCTGAAAAGTCAGAAGGTCATTGAGTAAAATAAAGTAATGATTCCAAGTTTTGGCATTCAGTTGAGTGCTGTTGTCGAGACATTTGCCAATAAAAACACGATGAGAGATAAAATCGAGCCAGGCAAATGAAAAGGATGGAATTTTGAGAGGGGACAAATAGCGAAGATAGTTGCAGTAGCTGCGAACAATGTGCATTTTGAATGCCTCAAAGAAGCCTTCGTGGTACATGATCTCCTGAATTCCCAGGTTGTACGGGGCGTAGAAAAACTCCACAAAGATGGTGATCAAAATGCGATAGTAAGGCAATGGTTGAAACTCCTGGTGGCGAATTTCCTGATCTCTCAGCGCCGTAGTCACCACAATGTTCAGAATTCGACTTAAAAACTGAAACTTCTGATCAATATTTCCATTGTTGCCGCTCTGTTTGATGAAGAGTAGCACCAAAACGGAAAACGAATCGACAAATTCGTAGCACTTGGTGTGAATTTCATTCAGCGACACGTGATTGTGCTGGGCTGCATAGGCAAAGACATGGTAGCAACGCTCAACTACGAATTCGAGAAAGATTTTGAAGAAACGAGCGATCATATCATCGTTCTTGATAAGTCCCTAAAATTAAAATAAAGTTAAAAATAAACAGCAAACAATAAACAAAAAGTTTACCTGTGCATTCATATTTTTAACCATAAAGGTAAATGAATTGTTGATGGTATTTTTGGGAGAATTAAAGTTGTTGATCCAGTCCTTGATGATTAGCTCAGCCTTTTCAACTAGCAGAGCTGAATCGACTATTGGCTCAACATTGTTGTTAGTCACAGCAGATTGGTTCAGGTTGCGCTGAGCCAAGGTGAGAATGTTCTTCAAATCAGTCAAAAGAGGATGGTTAGACTGGTTCACTTTGAGAGCAATGCGCTGTAGCAGTTCGAGAGTGTTGGCGAAGAAGTTGGATGTATAGCCAGCATTGAGATACCACTTGAGAAAGTTCAAGATGATGCTAATTGCCGCAGTGTTATGACCATTTTCCAAAAACTGGAAAAATTCATTGTCCATGTAGGCAAAGTTGATGAGCGATGCACGTGAGAGCGTGTCAAAAAGTTCATCCGGGAAGACCTGATTCATTCTAATCCAGTGATCCATGACAAAGCGAGTGATGTTGGTTGTGGTGAAGCGGACATTGAAGGCTCGTTGGTCGGTTAGAGCTTTGAGGAGAATCAGATAGAAGTCACGAATGCGAGAAATGACAGCAAAATCAGATGTTCCATTGTCGGCAATGATTAGCAGTTCTCGAAAAGCGGTAATCACATTGCTGATCAAAGTCATTGCAGTGTTCTGGTCTCGAGAATTTTTCTTGGATAGCTGCAGAACTTTTAGCACCTGATGCATTGTATCAGTGTTGTTGTTGACATACTCAAACTCCTGAATGAGCTCATGCAGTTGACCGATCAGTTTATCGTAAATAGGAGCAAAGCTATCCATTACTGGAGGAGTCTCTTGCAACTGTTGCTGGGGCGGTTGTTGTTGCATTGGCAGAACAACATCGTTCGGCAAAGCTGAATAATTGGGAATGTTTGGGGGAGCTGCAACGTTGTTTTTCAGATTTTCCAAGTGAATCAAAGTGCTGTTGGGAAGAGGGCCAGTTTGAGCGAAGAAACCTGGGATGTTTCGGCCCATTTCCTCGTAAACGGCCATTTGTTTCAGTGTGATGGTTCCGCCCTTCAGCTTATGAAGATCATTTCCATAAACGCCAGCTTCAAAATCAGCCTTCATTTTCTTTTCCATTTCTTCCAAACCTCGTTCAATGCAAGTTTTTTGCACAAAGCAAACACAAAGGTCGATGTTGTCATTGATCAAGGTGGAAGCAGTTGAATCAATAATTTCCTTTGAAATATTTTTGCATTTTGACTGGAGAAGGGGAATCATGCTTTGATGAATTCGATTTGACAGCGACTCTTTGGTGTTGATCAGCGAGAAGCCAGCAATCAAACACTTGAGCATACTCTGGGCGGCGATTTTCATCAGTTCTGGATTGGGCTCTTTAGCAAAGTCCTTCTTGATTAAGGTTTCAGTTGTGACGATGGGCACATTAATGACTCGATCAGAAATGTAGAGGATCCACTCCTGTACATCTTTCTCAATCAATTTTTTGATGATACCGGTCAAAGAAGGATTCAGCATGATTACTTGAAGGTTTGGCTGAATAGAGATTGAGCGATTGAATTGAGCAATGTTGGAAATATTGATTTCGTTGTAATTGTGCAGATTTGCGGTGACTTGGGGCACCAACAGGCTAGGGGTGTTATCCTGGTGCACAATGTTCACCATGTCAATAGAACTGGCCGGCGATTGAGGAGCCAATGAGGCCATGACAGAGTCAGGCGTGGGGACACTTGATGGAACCATTTGTGCCACGGGTGGAGGAGGAAGTGAAAGACTGAGCTGCGGTTCGATTTTGCTGAACAACTCTTTGTTCTTTAGAATGGTCGACTTTCCGACGTAATCAGCCATGTCGAGTTCGAGGTTTTTGAGGAGCACCTCCACCTCAAACTTGAGGTTCAGCTTCAAGTCCTCCTCGGAGTGAAGCTCCACCAGGATGAAAATGAGAGCATCAGTCCAGGGATTAGGTGGTCTGAAGACGCGGGATTTGGCGCAGCCAGCGATGACTTTGGCGACAAAGGGCACCACGTAGAGCAGTTGCTGCAGTCCCTTGTGGTACGCCTCAATCAGCAGACTCTTCAAGTCGAGATCGATGGTGAGAACGGGCTTGTTCTGCCCAATCGTGATCAGGCCCAGCCACTGACCGAGGTTTTTCAGCAGCGTTCGGTCGTTGAAGTTGTCCGTCTCTTTGTTGGAGCGCAAGAGCACTTTGATGTTGCGGTAGGTCTCGTTGAGGATCAGTTTGCACAGGTCGCTCATTGCAAGCTTCGCCACAAAGTTGGCGTACAGTTCGTGAAAGTTTGCCTCCAAACTGACTCGCTTCATGACAATGTACTGCGAAATCCATCCATTGTACTGTTCCTTCTCTTTGGCGAGCAAATCCTTAAACTCCTCCGTTTTCTTGTTCAGGTTCAACAGTGACAGGTTGTTAATGATGAAGGCAATTTTGTCCTGGAACGCGTTTGGGGGAACAATTTCCGGCACAATATTCATCGGTGTGTCGTTGCCCGAGTTGACAGACTTGTTGATAAAGGGCATCACTGGCATGGTGGGATTGCTGTTGGTGCTCATCTTTTTCACATTGAAAGCATTGCCGAAAGCAGCTCCATTGCTCGACACGGCAATCGGAGGCTCCTGCGACTGCTTTCCGTACTCGATGTACTCGGCGAGAAGGGGTGGAAACTCTCTAAAATGGGGAATATTGATCAGGTGCTGGCAAAACTGAGGAAACTCCTTGAGGCGACTTTTGAACTTGTTGAGTGCTGCCTTTCCGAACGTAAAGTACTGCGAGTTGATGGGCTTTTTCAAGGACTCGAGGACGTATCGGAGAGCACCGACGAATGAGTATCCCTTTACAAAGTCGTAGAGGATAATGCCGCCAAATATCTCGCCAGTTGTTTCGAGCTCTTTATCAGGATACTGAAAGAGAAACGGATACTCCTTGAACAGATTACGAATCATACAAGCAAACACTTCTTTTTCACGCTTGTTGGGAGATTCCTGAAACTTTTTCAGCATATCCAGCACTTGGTCAATGGACATGCAATCAGGCAAATCCTGATTGTAAATTTTAGTAAAGTAAGAATCAGCCTCTTCTTCGATATCTTTGCTGAACTCTTGTTCAATGTCGGGAAAGAAACCCTGCGTGTTGACAACATTTGCCGGGTTTGAGTTAGTAGCACGAATTTGATTAAGCAGTTGATTGTCAGTAAATGATTGCATGCCGAGAATATTGCCATCAAACTGACTTGGACGTAAAGGATTTGGAGTAACCGGTGCTTGTTGAATCCACTGTGAATATTTCGTCAACATTTTTACCAGTTCTAATTCAGCAAGCGTTTTTGGATTATCAGAAATGTACTGGCGGAGACAGTTGAGGATGGTGGTGAAGGTCTCATTGGGAAAAGTCATAGTGCTGCTCTCATTTGGACCAAATGCAGGACAACGGCGTTTTAGAAAAGTGACACAAACTTCGATGAAAGGTTGACCATTTGTTTGGATTTTATCATTCAGCCATTTGTCAAGTTTGAGATATTCACGGCGAGAGGCAAGGCAGGCAAGATCAATAACAAACAGGTACGAGTTGCTTGAAAGAAGAAGGTTGAGCGCTTTCAAGTCCTGGGACAAATCTAAAATGCGAGACAGTTTTTGCTGCTGTTCTTCAGGAGTTGAAGAACTGTATAGCTCAATCATCGATGTCAGAAGTAGTCTTTGTGACCAGGTGAGTGAGTTGACGTGGGTGTGATTAAAGTCATTTGGCCAAATGCGTTGGAAGATCTGAGTTGAGTTCGGGTGAGCAGACGTCGGGTAGAGAAACTTTAGTATTGCTTTGATTAGAACAACTTCCTTCAGTCGAGTATTATTGCCGGTGCATTCGAGTAGACCGAGAATCAGCAAATCGGGACACTTGTTCAATGGAAAGAAAAAGATCTCCTCTACCATTTGGTTGAGAATCTGTGTCTCAGATAGGTCTACTAGAATCTGAAATAGACACTGAAACTTCCAAGGAAGCAGCTGCATGTCTCCATCGTCTGGCTGACATTTCAACAGATCGACCTGAGGCACTAACTTGTTCAGTTGAGTTTGGTTCTTACAACTCAGTAGTACTACACCGAGATTATTGCTTTGAATGCAAAATTTGATGAACTCTAGTTGAAAGTAGGCATTGTTTTTCCATGGTTTAGAAAAGAAGGCGATTCCAATAATGTCGAAACCTAAAGGAGAAATGTCATGTCATTAGATTAAAAGCAAACAGTAAAAATAAAAAACATTACCCTGTTTATCTCTGGAGCAGAGAAGTCGGCAAAAGTGAAAGAATCGATCGTAATCAAACTGCAAACTCTTGAATATTTTCTTATTGAACTCGACACAGTCCAATGAGCGTAACACCTCTGTGAGTGGAGAATCACAGGAAAGCTTTTCGATGGTAATATTGGCAAGTGTTGCCAAGTTATCATCACTGACGCCATGTAGCTTTGGCTCACAAAATCTGAATAACAGATTTGCTACCATAAGGGGCGACACTTCGTGGTGCCGCAGCTGCTCCAGCGCGTAGTACGGCTCGGTATCTTCGAAGATGTCCATCGTGCCAAGCAGTGCTCATTAGAGCCTGGACAAAGACACCAGTAAACAAACAAATCTGTAAGTTACTGCTGATGGCAGATGACATTCAAGTCACTTCTTCACTTGGCTATGGACGGCGGTGATGATGTTCTACAAAAGTGAGAGAAGCGCGTGACAAGTGATGATGACAAGACTGGAGCTCAGAAGATCAAATGCAGGCTCGTTTCTGCAGGAAACTAAAAGCGGTGAACTGTCGAAGACTTTAAGGATGTAAAGAAATGCGGCGGTGATGAATCGCACTCAAGTGTCATAGAACAACTGAGGAGGAGAAGAAGGAGAGAGGTGAGTAGGTAAAAGTGGACAGCAGCAATTGCAGTTGGCGAAGTTCGAAGGGGCACGGGTGGCTGCGGCGCCCGTGAGGGCCCTAGTGCCCAGACAGCATGACGCCCGATTCTGGCTCTGGGGGGCTTGTACAGTGAGGACGGGTAGGGAGGGGGAACCAGCACGGACCGACGGTGGTGTTGGTGGTGGTGGTGGTGGTGGTGGCGGCGCTAAGATGAGCAGCTCAGTAGTGAATGGAAGCAGCAGCAGTGAGTAGGAGAGTGGAGAGGCAGACAAAGCAGCAGCAGCAGCAGAGGCAGCCCAAGAAGCGCTCTCTCGGTGAGTGCCAGCAGTGAGAGTACTGATTTGCCTGGCCGCCGATAGCACTGCACTCTGCACCGCCTGGAACTGGAAGAGCACACGGTGCTGTGAGCTGGTCGGCCGTTTACTGGCCGCCAAAGTCGCACAATCCAGCGGTGTATCCTCGTTCATACAGTGCGTTCCAATGGCGCTGCGCCTTTCACTGCCATCCGACGGACGGTCGGATTGTGCATGTGTGTATTGTTCGAGTGATCACTTCGGTGGCTACTCGTAGTCTTGGAAGTGGTGGATGCTCTGCTCAGCTGTGGGCACCACCACCAGCAGACCCAGGAGGTCACCAGGCTGCAGTCTGAGATTACCCTCAAAATGGGACGCCCAGACGGCAGCAGCTTTCTCTGCACCTTCTTCACCTCTGGCACCTGTTTATCCTCCCATTCAGTCTCTAGACTGGACATTGCGCAACGCACATATTCTGAAACGTGCTGCCTGCCAGCTGGCTGAGGACATTTCTTCGATATCTTCTCCGTCTTTACATTTCCCCTGAGACAGACTACTGCTCAAAGGTGACGCCTACGGAAAACAGAAATTAGCACCAGCTGCAGCAGTTGGTAGCAGCAGCGGGAGAGGATTTTCTCTTTTAGGCGCCAGCTAATCCTGCCACCAGTGCAAGCGCGCGCGACAATTTATTCGCTTATCATCGCCTGACGGGCGCTTCGGCAATACACATAGACTTCCACTTCTTGCAGCCTCTAACTTGCGCCATTCTGGTCATCAGTGCTCTGCCTTTTGGAAAGCACTCTCGCGGCGGTACCTGTCGTCACTCTGGTTCTCTCTGCTTCAGCTTTGACGACCCTTCTTCGGCACCATAGCACCAATCGGCCACTGGCGCCCCAACGTGCCTCTCAGTGCCTTGCCTCGCCTGCCTCGGCGGCAAAGTCGCGAAGACCTGGCGCCAGCGAATCAGCAGTCTTTCCGCAGACTCCTCTGCCTGCCAAACTCTGCCAAGCTGTGCAACACTCCCCTCTCTCCTACCTCATCCTCCACCTCGAAGCTTCCCACCACTTCCCACCACTGTCTTCAGCGTACTGCGCCATTCTATATAAAATCTCCCCACTGGTCGTCCTTCAAGTCAGCCACTAATTGGCCGCCTCTTCGCCCTTTCTCAGTTCTATTTTCGAGCTTTGTTTACATTCCAAACACCGCTTTTCACTCTTGCCGCCGTCTGCCATTGAGGTGTCTCATCATGGTTCACTCAGAGGCGTCTGGTCTGGTGATCGAGCCACCGGCGAAGAGCTTTTGCATTCTGCACTTTAACGACTGCTACAATGTCGAGTCCAGTGAACAGGAGCCCATCGGCGGCGCGGCCCGTTTCGTTACCGCCCTGCGCACCTTCAGCCACTTGGAGCCGGTGGTCCTCTTCAGCGGTGATATCATTGCACCCTCGATAAGTATGTCCAGCTGCAGTTGGTACGATTGGAGCTAATACTTTTTTTGTTTATGTTATCAGTGAGTACATTCACCAAAGGAGAACAAATGCTGCCGGTACTTGAGTGCTGCAATGTTGACTGTGCCTTATACGGAAACCACGAGTTTGGTGAGTCAGTTGTGTTGAACTCGACTTCTCTTATCATCATTTACTTTTACAGACTTTGGTCTTGAGTACTTGATTTCGTTTGCAAAAAAGACAAAGTTTCCCTGGCTTATGAGCAATGTCTTCATGAAAGATACCACTGCACCTCTGGGCGAGGGAAAAGTGTCCCATATCATTGAGAAGAACGGCATCAAGGTGGGTTGAAGAACTGAGAAACTAAAATTATGGAAAGTGAAAACTAACTTGTTGGTCAGATTGGCTTAATAGGACTCATTGAGGAGGAATGGCTATCCACCCTGGTAATTGATCCGAACGACATTCACTATGTCAACTTTATCACTGAAGGTCGCAAACTGGCACAGTTGTTGAGAGAGAACGTGAGTATATAACTGCTGTCTGACTTTGAGTGAGAGACTAACAGATGGGTACTTTTGCAGGACAAAGTGGACATTGTGATTGCATTGACACACATGAGAACGCACAATGACATTAAACTGGCTGAAAATGTCTCTGAGATAGACTTGATACTAGGTGGACATGACCACGATTATAATGTTGAGAAAGTGAATGGAAAGTACATTATCAAGAGTGGAACAGACTTTCGACAGTTCAGCAAGATCGATGTGACCGTCAATTCGCCAGGGGCGGGCGGCGTTCAGGTGCAGATCGAAGCAGTCGATGTGACTGCCAAGTTCGAAGAGGACGCCGCCCTGGCCGCCGAGCTGGAGCAGTACAACACCGTCATTGAGGGCAAGATGGAGAATGTGATAGCCTTCGTGGAGTGCGACCTAGACGGCAAGTTTGCCAGTATTCGCTCTTCGGAGACCAACCTAGGCAATCTGGTGGCGGACATCATGCTCGATGCGGCAGGTGACGTCGACTTTGCCTTGCTCAACTCGGGCACACTTCGCAGCGACCGCGTGCACCCGAAAGGACCATTCAAAATGCGTGATCTGGTCACCATACTGCCGTACATGGAGTCCATTCTGGTGCTGCAGATGAACGGCCTGCAGGTGCACCGAGCGCTGGAGAACGGCGTCTCGCAGTACCCTAAACTGGAGGGGCGATTTCCACAGGTGGCGGGAATTTCATTCTCCTTCGGTAAGCGCCTTTGCTTCTTATTTTGACTTGAAGTGTAACCATTGTTTTCCTCTCCCGTTTTCCTAGATCCTTCAAAACCACCGGGAAACCGTGTTCCACTTGAAAGCGTAAAGATTGGCGGGCAGGACTTGGACCTGCAGAAGGCGTACAAAGTAGTCACCAAGGAGTTTATCGCCCAAGGAAAGGATGGCTACGATGTGCTGAGAGAGTGTCCTCTGGTCAAGTCTACCGAAGACTGTATGCCTATTACACAGGCGGTAACGGAGTACTTTGAAGCCATCAGACGTGTTCAGGCCCAAGTTGTGGCCCTAAACAATGCTCAGCCGTCTCAGCGACGGCAAAGCCTCATTTCTCTATCTCGAAGAGTTTCCAAAAGCCAAGAGGAACCTGCCATACCGATTGAACTTTGTCGTCTTGAACCGAAAGTCGAAGGCAGAATCAAGATTCTGCAGCCTAGTCAAGGCTAGTCAGTTAAAACTATTGTTAAAGTTTTGATGCTAAGTTTGAATAAATAAATCTTTCAAGTTAAAAACACAGTGTGATATTTACAAAAGAGCGCTCTAATTAAAGCCCTTTCAGCTAACATGAGACGCAAGGAGTGGAATCAACTTTAGCTCTTCCTTCAGGCAAAACCACTCCCCACAGACGCACATTACTGTAAGGCAGACAATGTTGAGAATCCACCATGCGAGCGAATACGGAAAGTATCCATTGTATATCCAGACGAGAATGAAATGAATTATGAATGTGGTGAGTGTGAAATCAAGACATGGTTTGGCTCGTTGAACCACGTAGAACAATATCAAAGATCTGCAACAAAAGTAAATTTAAGTTTAGAGTTCCGCAAAGGAAAGTCCAAAAAACTTACCCAGCGCATGCATTCAGTAAAAATGAAAAAGTTATCAAGTAGCCAATTGAAGTTCGGAAGCTCACAATCTATCAGTAAAATGGTTATTCTTTCCCTGGGGTAAAAATCACCAGCTTACTTGAAAGTTGAAGATCAGATCTAGCGTTGGAAGGTGCCCCGTAAGGTGTGAAAGAATGAACGTAGCCAGTCCAAGGGTGACGTAGAAGGTGGTTTGAATGGCGACAATCTGCGAGGAAATAAGCACCGGGTCCCAGCGAGTATACCGAAAGTTGCCCGACATCTTTTTGACTAAAAAACTAAAGTGATTTCATGTTGCAGTTTTTTGGTGATCAGCTGTCGCAAAAATGAAAACATACAATGTCACCTCATCTGTGAATTAGCCCCAAACTGTACGAAAGTGAGACAGAAGCAAAGTGACGCTGAATAGCTTTTCTGGGCGGAACAGTGTAGTGAGCAGCGCACAGTGGCAGTTTACTAGGTGCCCGCCCACAGACACCGGCCAACAGCCGCCTCTCCTTGCTCTGAGACAGAGGTGAAAAAGACTCGTCGTCCAACTCCTCGTGTTTTTCTCAGTTATTCCAAGTTCCACCGATATTCTTGGACCGCCGAGAAGATGTCTTTTGTCGCCCGTACCGCGCGCCTCAACCAGATCCTGAGCGCCCACCGATTGCACAAGGCAATCGCTCTGGCGCAGACCCAGCAGCTGCACAACCGAGCCCTCATCGGAAACCGAGATGTCGTCGGGTACGGCTTTAATGGTTCCTATGTTTACTTTGATGCCACCGACATGCCATACCCGGCAATCAGATTCCGCGAAGAGACCGAAGAGATCAAGAAGCTTCGCGAGAAGGAGAAGGGCGACTGGAGCAAGCTGACTCTTGATGAGAAAAAGAAGCGTAAGTTTGGCTAGTTCTAGTGATGAGTGCTTGAGTACAACAACGACAGAAAAAACAACAACAACGAATGGCAAATGTTTCAGTTGTGTTAACAAGCCCTTCATTTTTGCAGTGTACCGCCACAGCTTCTGTTTGACCTTGTCCGAGGTTGAAGCTCCCACCGGCGAGTGGAAAATCCAACTTGCCGTCGTCCTCTACACCGTCGGACTTGCTCTTTTCTTCTACGGATTTGCCCGCAAGAACTGTAAGTTTATCGCAGTATTTCTCTCATTGCTAAACCTTTTTTGTTTTAGTTTTCGGTCCACTACCACCTACAATGTCACCTGAGGGCAAGCAGGCCACTCGTGATTTAGAAATCAAATACAAAACCAATCCAATCTTTGGTTTGGCCTCAAAATTCGACTACGAGAAGGGAGACTGGAAGAAATAAACCAACTATTGCCCCTGCTCTTGCTATATATCCGCATATAGCTGATCGATAACATCCAGCTGTTAGTGCTACAGAACATTTGAAGTTATAGATTTTTAATCTGTGTACAATAAAAAATACAAAAATACCATTTCATAAACATGTCACTCTGCCTGGGATGATGGTATGCACTGACAGCCGCAACCAGTGGGACACTCAAGTTGCGTTTGGAACCACTCCTCCATGTGCTCAGTGTGACCCCCATGACCGCAGTCGATGCAGAAGTTGGCGGCACCCTTCACCGGAATTCGACACATCGAACAGACGAGCGAGTGTTTCTTGCAGACACTGCAGAACACATCATGACAGAGCCTTTTGTCGGCGGTGCACCGCTCGGAAGGGCACAGAGTGGCGAATGGCAGGTGGTACAGTGACTCGTCTTCGCTCAGCAGCTGTGACTGAATGGTCTGCAGGAGGAGGGCTCGCTTCTCGATGAGCTTCCATCGGTAGAGAACATCGGCGTATATCTTCTTGTAGTAGTCATACTGCAGCATGTAGTCAGGGTCCAGAATGCTGAAAGAGAAAAGTGGGAAAAAATGGATTAGGAGTTTCCGCCACTACGTTAGCGTCCACAAACCTATCACGTTCGATTTTATCATTCTTTTGTTTGGAGTTGCGTCGGTAGTTTAGAAAAAGCTCCTGCTTGAACACAGTCTCCCCGTGCTCTGACCAGCTATTGGATCGAGTCCTTATGTTTTCTTTTGCGCTCACTGCTCCAAGGAGATAATGCAGGCAAAAGTTAGACAAGGGATGCCATCAACATTAACAAGACACTTACAAAAGTTTCTATGGTCAACAACTGAGTCAGATTTGGGGAGCTCATTGACCACCGGAAATCTAAACTGTTTTTAAAACAACTATGAAGCTTTTTCAAGTTAAAATTCAAAATAACTGAGGTACCATGTTTGTGTCTTGATCGAGAGCGTAGAAAGGCTTGATGAGAAAGCTCTCCGAGTTGACGTTTAGTTGACTAAAAGCACAGGCAATCATTGCAGCCGTTTGAATATCGTTGTTATTCAAAGCATAGTGTTCAATCCTGGAAAAGATGCATGTTATATTAAGTCAACAGCGTACCACCATTGTTTCACTCTTACATCGATTGAATCATCTTCCTGCCAAAAGGATGCTCCGACCAGGGGGTGAGAAAACTGTCAGAGCTGCGCATACTCTTCAGGTAAATCTCCGCGGAGAGACGCACCAGAGTCCACATCTGAGCAAGGTCGCGTCGAGAGGAGTTGGCGGCAATTTTGGCGTTCATCTCACAGATTCCGGTGATGCCGTCCTTGCTGGTGACAATGTACTGCTCGGCAAGAGATCGTGAGATGGGCAGCAGTTTGGCAGCATTGAACACCGACACTGGACCGCAGAGGTTTGGCGTTTTGTGCTTTGGCGACTTGTCAGCGTGACTACTACTGGTCTTGTGGCGCAGCTTACGCTTGCGCGAAGAGTCAATGTAAAAGTTGGAGATGGAAAGTGCGAACGAGTCCTTTTTGTCGTCCTTGAAGTGATTATTGAAGGCACGGACGTGAGTGGTGAGGTAGGCGGAGAGGGCAGACAGTGACCGAGGCGTAAACTCGGTGGGGGCGTTCATCTGCTCCAGATGAGGCGGTCGTCCGAAGCAGACGAGAATGTCGGAGGAGCAAAATCGGGCGCCAGAGGTGCGCGGGAAAGGCACTGATGCATCGAGGTAGCTGCCGTACTTGTGACTAGGCAATAGATCAAGCAGTGTGTGGCTCTTCGCCGGAGTTGCATTCTGGTGATTGGCCGAGATGAGGCGCTCAAAGGTGGAGGTGAACTGGCGAAGGCACTTCTCCAGACAGGTCCGGTTTCGCTGCACCTGCGAAGTGGCCGTTGTTTGCAGCACCTTGAGAAGCTCTTTTTTCATTGATTCAGTTAGGCTTTTGGTGGACATTGATGTGTCGTGGTCGCTCTTGTCGTTGAGAAACATAAACTGCGGAATCACATTGTACGGGTAGTTTTGCGGAAAAAATATCTTCAATCGACAGCTAAATACAGACTTGGTGGCCACAATGCAGATGCGCTTGGCGGCGTTCAGCTCCTCGATAATGATGTTTGGAATATTCTGGTTGACCAGCGAAAACTCCTGGCTCAGGCTGAGGATGATGCTGTTTGAGGTAAGCGTATTGCTGCCGCCGCCAACTGCTTCAGACTTGCCCAAGTCTGAGTCGTTATCGTTTTCACTTTTAGTCGACTCAATCTTGCTTGAAATAGGGGAAGGGTTATTTGATCTGCCCAGCTCAATGTTGTCCAGTTTGGTTGACTCTGAATCAGAATTAAACTGCTCTTCCTGATCGCCATTAGAATCGGCACTTTCCTCAGTGTTATTGCTCTGGGCGATGGTGTTTTGAAAAGTCTGACTATTCAGTTGCCACAGTCGAAGGGCGTTATCCTTGGCCCAGGTGATTAGCTCACATTCAGTATTCGATTTGACGTTCCAACCGAAATCAAGCACCACATCCAAATGACCAGCAAAAGAATGCAAGGGCTGTGCAAGATTGGAAATGTTCCACAACCACAAATTGTTTTCTGTTCTTCGCAGTTGAGGCACAAGTGCAGTCATCAGTCCATTTTCAAACGGAGTGAAACGGGCCTTCCAAACGGGCAATCCGGTGTTTAAAATGGAATCTGATTTTCCTTTGTAAACGCTTGTCAAAAGGTCCCAAAACTGTAAAAAATCAAAAAGAGATGAAATGTCAATAAAACTGATTTCTTTACCTTAATATTGCCGTCTTGAGAACAGGTAACAAATTGTCCACTAGAAGATGGATTCCAGTCAATTCCATTAATCTTGGAGAGGTGAGCTGTTATGTAGTGGATTGGAGTGTTGCTTTTCTGCAATTCAAAAGATGGTTATTGTAACACTTTCTTTATGACAAAAACATACCCTTTTGTCCCAAATGCGAACATCTCCTTCGTGGCTCGTAGCAAGATAGTGGTCGTCCATTTTGGCCCATTTGACCTGTGTCGCTCCGGCAATTGAATGCATTGATAAGGATGGTTTTCTGTAGAAAACAACAAAGTTGATCAAACTATTTTCAAAAAAAATATTAATTACCTGGCGCCATCACGAAGATCCCAAATGTGCACGTAGTTGTCGTACGATGCAGTTGCCAACTCATTAGCATCATTGTACGACCAGTTCAAATCAGTAATTGTGCGAGTGTGACCTCTCAGCGTGTGGATGAGCGACGTCGGACCGGTATCTGAAAAAAGTGCGGCCATAGAAGAAAATGAAAAACAATTAACAATCCTTTTTCGTACCGTCAGTATCAAAGATCTGAACTGTTTGGGCGTTGGTAATGGCGATGTAGCTGCGCTGAAGAGTGCTGAATTCAGCGTAGGTCGTATCCCACTTGGTATCACGTTTAATGTTGTACTCGACATCGCTCAGTTTATCAGTGGAAATCACCGAAATGGACCGTCTTGAGATGAGCGCGCACTTTCCATTGTTGGAAGTGGCCAGGCACACGGCCTGCAAGTCCTTGTGCTCCGCAGTGTAATTGGCGGTTGACCAGACGGGATGGCGATTCATGGCTCCTGTGCAGTGTCACCCGCTGATATCCACAGAACATGACATTAGCTCAGCTCAGCCACAGTGGACCAGGAGATACTGCTGATGTTGTTGTTGCTGCTGCTGCTGTTATCATTACTTCACTCAGCGACAGGAACAACTTTAGGACTTTTAGGTATTTTACTATGCTAAATTGATGCGTAGCTCCACCCGTAAATAGACTGACATTTAACTGTTATAAATTCTGGTAATGTCAAGGTCAGAATAATTGCACAAGAACGAAAAAATATTGAAAAGATAACAACCACGCAACTCCCAAAAGCTTTTCACAGCTGGGAAAAAATGCCAAAACAAAAACACGAGCTGGTAAGAGGTGCTCGCAGATGAGAGGACGCCGCCACCTGACTTGCCATTTGAACTGGAAATGTTTGTTTCATTCGAATTAAAAAGACTACTCCCTTGGGAGTGGGGCACTGCTGTTTTTGACCAGCGATGATCATTGATTACGATCAACGGTGACAGAACGATCACTTTGTGTCTCGCCGACAGACAGTCAATCTTTTTACGGCACATTACACCTGCCGTCCATTAGACTTTACAGCAATCGACAAGTTTACACCAGTTTACAGGAAAATTGACAAATGTCTCTGTGTGCATTTTACGGTTCATCATCAGCTTGTGTGACCTGAATCTGTGGCAATTGTCAATTCACCTGTCAGATTATCAGCCGGCCAGGTACGAGCAGTGTAGTACTCTAATGGAGCAACATCGCTCATTAATCTTTTGCTGGCCATTACAGCGAAAGCAGCAGTACTGCCCAATTTTTAGGCGCGCAAGTAGTGCTTCATTTTTCTACAATTGGCACTAAGTAAATACTAGTCAGCTAATAGAGCAGCCGTAGCCCACTGTCAAACAAACAGAGAGTTGGCTTCCGTTGAAGTGAAAGAGTGGCACGACCAAGAAATGGACGATCGATCGGTGGCAGATCAGTGCCACCACAGTGTACAGTGCAAGCACTCGTCGTGTTGAGTTACTTTCAGTTCTTTTGCTCCGCTTCAACAGCAGAGCAACTGCAGCCGATGGGGAACAGGCGCCAGGCGACACATGCACACATTTGGCGCGACACACGAGGTGCAACTGACGACAGACACTGGGAACAACATGATACACAGACAAGCACTCCTCTCTTCCCTTCTCTCTTTCTCTCAATCAAAGTCAGACACCTCCTGTAGACACCAGCAGAGACATTGTACAACACTTTAGTCAGGCAGTCTGTAGTTCCGCCCGATTGGATCTTTTTTGCCTGAGAGCAAAGGCGAGGGATGCACCATTTGCGTTGGTGCGAGGGTGCACTAGGCTACTGGCTGCTCAGACTGACGCCACCGACGCCGTGGTTGCTGCCGTCGTTGGTAGCTGGAGGTGGTCGTGGCCAGCAGAGGCCCGTCACCGGTTGCCGATCATCAACAGTTTGGCCAGTGGCAGCTCCATCGACGGACGGGCTCATTGCAACCGACGCCGCCAAAGAGGCAGCAGCAGCAGACACTTTTTCTGCAGGCAGACCACAGTTAACCTAGTTATCAATTAATCACCACGAAGAACGATAATTATCATCCACAGCAGCAACCACAGCAGCAGCACTAGCAAAACTCATCAGTGCGATGAGTGGCACTAATGGGTCCAATGGGGCTACCGGCAGCAATAGCAGCATCAACGGCAACAACACCAACTTTCAGCGCAAGATTGGCCTCACCAGTGGCATCTGCTTTGTCGTGGGCATCATCATCGGCTCGGGCATCTTCGTCAGTCCAAAGGGCGTCTTCGAGAACGCCAACTGCACTTATGTGGGCGCATCTGTCGTCTGGGTCCTGTCCGGGCTCTTCTCAATGATGGGCGCACTGGTCTACTCGGAACTGGGGACGACCATTGTTCGCTCTGGCGGTGACTACGCTTACTTGAATGCAGGCTTTGGCTCAGCCGTTGCCTTCCTCTACCTTTGGATCAACCTGGCGGCCATTCGGCCAGCCTCGCAGGCAATTCTGGCGTTGACATGCGCCTACTACCTTCTCGAGCCCTTCAAGTCGCTCTGCGACTCGTGGGACTTTGAGGCGATCATTCGAATCATATCAGCGCTGCTCATCGGTAAGTCACACAGACACTACCACATTTACCCATACACAGCAACAATGAAGGCGCCAGTGGCAGTGGCAGTGTCACATGCCGTCCTGTGACAGGCGGCAGTAGTGTAACACAACACCAACACAAACATCAACACACTGCCAGTGGTACAATATTACTTGTCAGCGCAGCCACCTGCACAGGCGGCTGGTTCGACTGCTAGTGCGAATGATGGGACAACAAAATGACTGACTAACCACTTGCGCACTACTTGCCCACTACCTTTCCTCATTCACGACAGTCCTCCTTGGCTACATCAATTGCGTCAATGTGAAATCGGCCATTCAGCTGCAGGTATGTCTGTCTCTCCCTCCGTTGGTGCTTGCTGGGGGCTTTTCACCGGAATGTCAGCTTGCACACACTTCCGGTCGCCTCTCTTTCTTTCGCTTTCTGTGTGTGTGAGGGAGAGAAAGTGTGAAGGCGGCAATGAGGCAACACATGAATACATGCTTTTCTCTTCCTCTCTCTCCCTCATCCCCCACACAGAACACATTCACAGTGCTGAAGGTGCTTGCCCTGGTAATCATTATAGCCATCGGCATTGGTTTCACAACCATTGGTAAAAACGCAGTACAGTGCACATTCACCAGATTCAGAGAACTAAGAATGACCTTCCTCTTCCTGGCAGGCAAACTTCCCAATGCTGCCCTGGCAGCCGCCTCCTCCCCCACCGCCGACGACTGGCACAGCAATGACTGCGTGCCCAACTACTCACTGTCCATCTATACGGGCCTCTTTGCCTTTGGTGGCTGGTAAGGGGCATCTGCAATCAGCTGTCGATTGGCTTCATTGCTGCCAGTGCCAGCGCATCATCTCATTAGAAACGATTGTGGGTGCCCTTATCGGTGCACACTGCTTCCCTGGAATGATGTGCTGTGCACTAAATGCCATCGTTAGATCGTAGCACCAGAGCATCACTCATTACTTGTGCTGATTCTTCCTATCGCATTTCTCCCTCACTTTCACTATCTCTTTCTCTTTTCTAGGAACTACTTAAACATTGTAACTGATGAATTGAAAGACCCCTACAAGTGAGTGGAGCTACTGTTTTTTCCATTTTTATTGAGCGAAAACACTTTTTCTCCCTTCCACAACGACAGCATTCTGGAAGCACTGTCGCCTAGATATCACTTTCACTCATTGTTCCTTACTATCTTTCCTTTTCTCCCTTTCTCCCTCTTTGAATGCCTATTTTCCCGCTAATATATTCCGCTTTGCATCGCCTAGAAACCTGCCGCGAGCTGCCCTCATCGGCATTCTCTTCACTACCGTCACCTATGTGCTGGCGAACATGGCCTACTTTTTCACGCTCACCCCTACTGAAATTGTCACTTCTCCGGCAATTGCTCTGGTAACCAAATGCTCCTTATTACTAAGCTGACTGGTAAATGATGACCACTAATGAGCACCCTTCCACTTCTCAGACCTTTGCCAGCAAAGTGATCGGTCCTCTGGGACTGTTGCCCATTTCACTGGCAATCTCAGCATCTGCTGCGGGCAGTCTTAACGCCAACCTCTTTACCTCTTCTCGGTAGGCAACATTTTGCGGGCGCACGCATTTCTTTTAGGTTGCACCGAAGCATGTGTTTCACACTGACGTCACGCGTCGACGTATGCTGGGCGCTAATCAAGTTGTCCACTAATCTGATTTTCCCCATTTCTCAACTAGGCTCTTCTGCATGGGCGCCCAGGAGAAGCACCTTCCCTCGGTGCTGTCGATGTTGCATTTTGAAAAGTGCACCCCCGTCGTGTCCATTATACTCTCCGTCCTGCTCACCCTTCTTTGGCTGCTTGTGCGCAACATTTACCAGATCATTCTCATGTTCAGCTTTGCCTACTGGCTCTGGACCGGCATCACAGTCGCCTCGGGTGCGTTTCTTCTCTGCCTGCCAAATGTAACTGAATGACCATTGAACCTTCCCTGCAGGCATCTACCTGCGCCATAGCAGTCCCCGGATGGATAGGCCCATCAAGCTGCCACTGGTGGTACTGTACACCTTTGTGATACTCTGTCTGCTGCTCACTCTCCTTGCGGTGTATAATGACCACCTCAGCTCACTCTTTGGCCTCCTTCTCATCCTCCTCGGCCTGCCCGTCTACTGGGCAAAGTCAGCGGCCAAAGACAAGGCGGTCAAAGTGCCGGCCCTAATCGGTATTACACACTGCTTTGACAATTGTGCTCACACCATCACTTAACTTTTTGTTTACTTTTTCTCAGGACACATAAACGACACCATACAAAAAGTGTTTCTCGTCGTGGAGGCGTCACCTGAAGAGATCGATGATAAAAGGTGAAAAACAGCAGAAATGTAGGGTTGTATGGTTCAGTCAAAAGAGAAATAGAGAGACAGACATGTCTATGTGCCATCTTGATTGCCCAATTTGCTCAACCGTCGACTGTGGCACTGTTGAGTAATTGTTATGATTCCTATCAGGCGGGACTATTGAACAATGATGTAAACAGAGGCAAAAATATTGTAATCTTACTGTGCAAAAACAACAGATGAATATAATGTAGTAGCGTAATCAACAGATAATTAAATTGTGTTTTGACAAATCAACAGCGGGTAAATCCTTGAATGAAGGAAAGCTTTGAGTGAGGTCAGTCGTAATTAGAAATGGTGATCAAGTTTAAATGACTATGAGACTAGGTAGGGGATAATTAGAGAAAGCTTTTCAGTTCTTGTTTTCAGAGGAATATCTTCAGTTTATCATTGACCACAGCTCGACAGAGTGGACAGTTATCACAATCAGCACTGCATCGTTCACAGCAGTTGGCGTGGCAGCAGGGCATAAAGACAATCTCAATGCAACGGTCAAAGCAAATTCGGCACTGCAGCTTCTCTTCATTTGACTGTTGATTTTTTCAGAAAACAAAAATATTGGTCAGTTTTTAGTGCTTTGAATACACTAGATCACAACTGATTACCTGATCAGTAGAGGAGGTGCTGCTCTTTGGTCGACTCTCAGTGGTCATCTGCTCATATTCATCTGCTGCAGCATCACTGATGAGCAGGTGGAGATTTCCCTCGAGCTGATTCCTCAGCTTGAACATTGTCCGCTGTACGTCATCGTAAAACTGGCGCAGCGTGCGTCGAATGTCAAAGACAAAGTTTTTGCCCACTTCAGGGTCATCCTTGAAAATGGCCGGCGTAATAGACCAGAACATTCCGGTCAGACCAATGACGCACTGCGTTGTCACTGAATCGCGCACCGTATCACAGCTGTAAAAAACGTGCTTCTCTGTAATTATCTGCAATGTGTGCAATGTAAGGACAGCATTAGCAATTATGAAATGTCAAATAAAAAAATATATACCCTGTACAGTGCATTGGCAGACTTGGTGGAGGAGAGGCGAAACTTGCGTTCCGTCACTTCGCCATCCTCTTCAATGTACTTCATCATGAAAAAATTAGTCGATGTGCGCACTTTCACTAATGCAACATAGGTTCTGGAGAAAGAGAGTGAGGATCATTAGGAGATGAGCAGACAATTGAGCGTTACTGTCTGCAACTGCATCCTACTTACATTTTTTTCTCCACGACAGGCGCCTCATTGTGTCCAATTGTCACCCCACGTGTGCCCACGCCAATGGTGCACTTGCCCTGGCCGTCACAGTCGCAGGCGGAAAAGAAGTCAATGCCAATGTCTTCTAAATCGACCATCTCCTCAAGGAGCTTGTTTTCCGCATTCGACGGCAGACAGTCCTGCAGTTGAATGTGGTGCTCGACGATTGACCGGTAGAACTGGGCGTGGACGGGAGTTGAAAGGTGCTGCGGCGGTGGGGGCGACTGCTGCTGCTGATTACTGTCAATGCTAATTACCGAAATCGAGTGACAAATCAGATCAGGTGCCGAGGCGCTGATGTTGGTGCTTGTGCTGGGACCGCCAGTGGACCCTGCTGCAAACTGCACTGCAGTGTTCACTTCTACCTCCTCTTCTTCGGTAGCTTCATCCTCTGCGGCAGTGATTCCGGCCACAGAAGAGTCAGAGTGATGTTTTCGACGCTTGCGAGCGCCACTCTCACTAGAAGACGAAGCTGGCTGATTTGAGGAGTCATTTTCTGATTGCACTTCGACTGACTGCTGGCGAATCACTGTTTGCTGCTGGTGCTGCTCCTCGCTTGCCGATGCTGATGCCGCGGGCGACGGACCGTCAAAGAAGAGAATCCACTCCGAGTAGAGCTGCTTGAGATCGATGGAATCACTTCGGTAGTTGCCCAGCTCTGCCTGTGCAATGAGGGCTATCAGTTTGGCCTGCTTGCCAGCGTCAGTCACCTTAAGCTGCTTCTCTCGCAAACTGGCGCGAATGTTGAGGTAAAATAGGTGTCGCGTGCTCTGCTGCTGAATGAGGTGGGGTGGCACGTAGAACTTCAACTTGAAGACTAGTCTAATTGGCTGAACGTGAATCTGTTGGCGAATCATGTTCCGCAAATTGAGCCAGTACCGGTCGCCATTCTTGTTCTTAAACTGCAGGCCAAACAAGTCCACCTCAATGGTGTTTAGCTTTTCGCAGACCTGAATTGAAAAAGACAGGAAAAGGTAAGGCAAGGAGATTGAGACCCGGTCACTTACCTTATCGAGGCATTCTTGCCCTCGAGCTCTGGGGCCAAGTGTGACCTCTAGGAGAAAGTCATTTGGCAGTCGGACTAGACAAAGCATCTTGAGCACTGAAAGTGGCTGCTGCAGCTGCAGTTGCTGTTTAGCAGCAGTTTGAACATTTGATTATCTTAACAAGTGATTCCTCTATCACTGCTGTTTGGTGGCACTTGTTCTTGGATGTAACTGATGTATAGACGACTTTTGCCCATTGACAAATCAATCAGCAGTCGCGCAGTGAATGGTCTCAGTAAGAGGAAAAAGTTGGCAATCGACAAAGGGGTCGATTAATTAGCACTTTTAGGGATAGAGAAAGAGTGAGGCGCCAACGCTTTTCGATGGCAAACAAATCACTGAGCGACGATGTTGATGGTGATAGTAATACTTATAGCAGTAATAATACTAGTAAAAAAATGATTGTGTTGACGGGTGCAAACGGGTAATTTAGCGTGCACCAGCGGCAGACTACGATGCTACCAGAGCCATGCTTGCACATACACAACACACACAAACTGTGCTACCACTCTTTTTGTCAGCTGACTGATCAGTAGAAGTGTGCTTAGTGAGTGAGAGTGATTGTCAATGGAGGAATGTCACTGGTAGAGCTGCTAAAGTGCCGTTAAAGGGCACCCACCCACCACTGGGGAAGGTGGTAGATCGCCTGAATGAAGACCACTGGCGGTAGTCTCCGTCGTTGTTGTCGCCGTGATGTCTGTCGTACACGATGATCCGCTGCTGCTGCTGCCCAGCCACTGACACCAGTGAAGTGTTTGCAAAATATGGCCGGTTGCTGGGCGAGAGCAAGAGCAGTTGGCGATAAGGCGCCCAGTTGGCGCTTCTCTGGCAGTTCTTCTCCCAAAGCACAGTTTCTCGTTGTGGCAGCAACAAACGCAAACTCAGACTCTTTCTGACAGTAACACTACTGTACGATGGTTGTACGGTGAAGAAGCCAGTGTATGAAGCGCATGACGAGTGCAGCTCGTTCCTCGATGAAGAAGTGCACTGCAACTAAACAAAAAGACAGCAAGAAAAACAAAAGGCGGGCGCGCGCACATGCACGCACAACGCTGATGCAGGTGTCCTTGTTGTTGGAACGACACTGAAGAAAAAGAAGAAGAAGAAACAGTGCAGACTTGAACAGGTGCCACTTGGTGGTCTGGACAGATGTAGTAGTGGAAGTGCTGGAAGTAGTTAAAGGTCACACACCTGGTTGGCTGCGTCTGCTGCTAAAGATAGGAGGGAAGCAGCACTCTCGAAATGATGGAAAGTGCAGCAAATTGTAATGCAGCCAGACTGACCACCGTGGCGCGCATCTGGATCCTTGAGCAGTCCATTGGGCAATCAGAGGACATCACAACTGCACAGCAGGCAGTCAGTCGCACACTTCTTCTTCAACATCACCATCACCATCACCTTCATCGACGCAATTTATCGCCGCTTACAACGCTGTCAGAAATCGAATTTGCAAAATGACGATCCACCTCAGTAGTGATTGCCTCTCATTGCAACAAACGATCACATCAACAAAGGCAATGCGCCTTTTCTATTGAGTGGTCTCTTTATTCTCTCTCAGGTAATACAGTCATCCGTTTCTCTACTGTGCTTCCTTATCAGTAATGAGGAGAATATGCAAAAAAAGTGCAAGTGTGGCAGCTAATAGTTGGGCGAGAGTGATGGGGATCAGTGTGCCGCCATCAATTGTCCGAAACAATGCCCGCAAGCAAAGACTTGACAAAGTGGCACAAAGAAGCGACTTAATTGCAGCTGGTGCTCGGTGCACATCTTCAGCAGTATCAACTCTTTACTTATTAAAATGGCATTCAGTGGTAGTTGAGGAGATGGCATAATAATTAACAGTGGTGATAATTGCCCATCAACAGCAATCTCTTTCTGACAGTGACATTCCCCCCACTGTCAAGTTGTGTCTGCAGGTCTTTATTTGAAGAACATTTCTACTTGTTCTCTTTGGATCACCAGATGGCCACACCAGCCTGCTTCTTCAGCTGAGCAGCTGATTTGTTTGCGTCGCCAGAAAGCCAGGGCAGAGATAGCTTGATCTGACATTTGGCACTGCCAGAACTGCAAAGTTGTTTGTATATAGTCCGTTTTAATCGGTTCTACTTCTACTTCGCTTCCTATCAGCTGCTATTCTGTACGGCGGCAGCGGCAGCGACACTAGCAACTACTACAAAAGTCTGCTCATCTAAAGGCAGCTGCAACTGCTGCTGGCGTTGATGCGGCTTGAAGCCACTTCGCCTTCTCTTGCGCACTTTTTTGCCGACGGCGGATGCCAGTGATGCTAGATGTTGCTATTTTTTCTATTGTGACACATTTCTTCTCGCCACACACTTCACGTCCCTCTCTTCACTCTGATGGGATTCTGCTTCGCAACCTCTTGACGGCCTCAATTTTGTAATGATTGTTGGTACACTTGCTGACCTACAAAGAATCTAATTGGCTTCTCTTTCTCCCTACAGCTTAATTTCCGGTCGCTAACAATTCTACTCAATTCAATCCATCGCCATGAGTGTCCACCAGATGGTTACGAGTCGGCCGAGCAACATTCATGGGTACTACCCAGCTACTTCGTCACATGCACCCATGTGGCAGCCTTCCACCTTGTCTTGTCCCATCACATCTAGCCACGACATTTCACAATCGTATTCAACACCAACGTATTCTCGATCAGAACAACTGCTTGTTCGGATTCATGAAAATCACCTGAGCTATCTAAGTCGAGAAGAGACGCCGACCAAGCTTGATTTGCTTGCTAAACTTCATGCTTTGATCGCCGATTTTCTCTCTATCGTTCTTCATAAGCAAAAGTTTGGCTACAAGGAGATTGGTGAATGCCTTACACAGAGCATAAGAAAGAAACCAGACTTCTCTCCGATAAAGGCAATAGCTGCATTTGAAGACATTGAAAAATACGCTACAAATATCTTGAACTTTCCTTGGAGGCATGAATTTCAAACCATCTACTCTTTTAGCGGATACTTTCGCGTAATTGAAAGCAGCCTTGTGAGGGTTAGGCCAATTTTCGAACTGCTGGGCTTTGCCTTTGACTCCTCTACGAGTGTCTTTAAACTGATCGAAGTGCCCATCGACCCAGATAAAGTAAGCAGAGTTGCGCTGGACTGTCTAGTGGCAATAGGAGAATGCAAAATAATGCTCAGCATTTACAACCTGGCAAAGAAGGACTTTCCAAATCTTTCCTGGAACGACATTCACTCCATACGATTGGACAATATTTGCAATATCGAAGGCTCGCTGAAACTACTTAGTGACCTAAATACTACTAGACTCATCGACCTCGATCTACCTGACTATAGCATGAAAAAATTCAACAAACTTGACATGCTTTCTCCTGCAAACGGCGCTAGCAGGACCCTGTTCGACAGCTGCAGCAGTACTACTCACATTTTGCCGCCTCCTTCAAATTACCTGGAAAGCAATCTTGACTCGTTTGAATTTATTGACAGCAAGTCCGAAGAGCTGATGTCTCCGCTTTCTCCGCCGAGCACTTACTTCCAGGCAAACAGGCAGCCTAGCTCTCAGCTGCCACAGCAACCTCTTTCACCCCCTCCGTCGTTCATGTCAGTACTAGAGCCAGTCCGAGCCAGCTCTACCGCGAAAGCACCTGTGAAGGAAAATCTTCCTTCTTCGAGGATCGATAGTCAACCGAGAAACAGCGACATCAACACTACAAGCACTACTCTTGCATATAATTATGACAATGGTGACAACAACAGCAACGCTGATGGAAAACACCAAAGCACCAAAAAGTCGGCGGGGAATGAAGGCAAAAAGAACAACAGTATCGATCCTGACCGACTGTTGGCTGAGATAAACCAATTTGACCAGCACAATCGACGGAATGGCTCTTCTCCGCCTAGCTCTGTTGCAAAGTCAAAGAATGCATTTTCGGTTGAAAAGAAAGCCTTCAAAGTTTCCACTAGCGGCGACAAAGGCACTGAAATTGACGGTGGAAAAACCATCGTCGTCAGTGCTGATCGCCTTGAACGCGGACGGTCTTTGAATATAGTCAATCGCTATCCTAAAAATGCCAAGCAGGAAGTTGTGCCTAGCTTGCAACAGCAGGAACCGGAGGAAATCAGCATCGCTACGATCACGCTGCCAATCAATGCAGTGAGCACTACTACAACCACAACTTCATCTGCTACTCCGCTAGCCACCTCAAGTCTAGCTCCACTAAAGGTGAAAGTGGCCAACCTGCCAACTAGCGCAGTGGTCAAGCTAAACGGTCCCAGTTTTGCCTCCTCCTGGGCCTGCAAGTCCTGCACATACATCAACAGCAATGGTGATGAAGTGTGCAAGATGTGCCACAAAAGTCGGTCTCTAGGCAACGAAAGCACCCCACTGGTCAGCGGTGGTCGCGAGTGCAGTCGCTGTACGCTGGTCAACGCAAAGGACGACATGTTCTGCAATGCCTGCAACACCTCTCTCGCCGATTCGCCCACATACATTTGATAGTTGCAACCTGTATTTGATATATCCATTTTGGATGATGATGATGATGATCGCCCACCATACTCTCGTCACTCGCGCCCCCAGTCCTTTCGCCCTGAGCACGCTTTGTTATTTCGTTTGATGATTTGATTGAGATTTTTACGTGAAGCCGATTGAGAATTTGTTTGATTGTTTTTTGAGTCTATCCAACTAACCAACTAACTAACCCCCACAACACTTACACAAACACTTTCACAAACACTACTACTAACGACGACGGCGACAACAACAACACCAATAACTGTGATAATGAGAGTTTTATTGAAAGGAAAGAATAAAATGATTGCATTTCAATGAGTGACAACAATGGCTCCACGGTCATGACTGGCACTTTTGCACTTTCTGAAGGTATGCTGCTGTTTTGGTGATTTAGATTCATTCTTTTCCTCATCGGTGATTGTTGTTGTTGCTGTTGCTGCTGTGACTGTTTACCGGTGCTACCGTGCTCGCCTGACGCCACTCCAGGTACAGGAAGTAGGCTCCTGCTCCGTAGGCAATCGAGTTTAGTAAGCCAAAGACCTAAAGGTGGTGGTGGTGGTGGTGCGTGACGGCGAATAAGTAAGTAAGGGGAGAGAATGTAGAGCAATGTCAGGCACTGCTCGGTTTGTTTGTTCTGTGCATTACACCAAACGTGCAAAGTAATGTTTCTTGAACCAAACCTAGTACATTTTGTTCAGTAGGTTTTCAGTAATTTTTTGTACTAGGTAATAGGTCTTAGGTTTGGGGTAAAACTCAAGTTATGACCATTTTTCTAGGACCAGTTTTAAGCCATTTTCCTTATAGGCTGCAGTAAAATAACTTTTTGCAAAGGGGGCGGGGCTTATTTTAATAAAAGCACTATCAAAGGCTAATTTTTTGTCCACAGTGCTTTTTTAGGACCGCCCACTTTGTAAACCCGGTCCTAGAAAAATGGTCATAACTTGAGTTTGCCCCAAACCTAGGACCTATTACCTAGTACAAAAAATTACTGAAGACCTACTGAACAAAATGTACTAGGTTTGGTTCAAGAAACATTACTTTGCACGTTTGGTGTTATCTATCAACTTACGCCGGCGGTGATGTACGTGCCAAAGTAGCTCGTTCCGAGGTAGGAGTTGAAGTAGGTGAGGCTGTATCGATATTCATGCTTACAGGTGTAGATTATGTGCAGCAGGGCAGTGATCAGCAGGCTGACCGAGACGATGGAAGTATATATGAGCTCCTGGACAAAAAAAGGGTAAATTATTCAGACAAAAGCAGAGGGGTTGAGCTCCTTACGGTCAAAAGCCAATTGAAACGGGGGAATACGACGTTCTGCAGAGTGACCAGAAAGGCAAAGCAGAGAATCAACGTCAGCGCAAAGGAAATGGCAAGGAAAAAGGTCAAAAGACGGGAGAACCACTGAGGGGAAGGGAAAGGGGTAGGAAAAAGGTAAAATTAGTAGATTGATCACCAACTTTGCAGCCTCACTCTGCTCACCGTCAGGGGAGGGGAAATGCAAGAAAGTGCAATGATGGCGAAAATCTGCAAAATGCAAAACATTAGTGCGAATGGCAACAATAGCAAATCATCTTCCTGCAGTGAAGCAGTGAAGCAGTACCAGCTGAACAATCTTGAGGATGCCGGGAATGGTTTTGAAGTAGCCCGGATTGAAGCGCAAGTCCTCGCCCACACCGGTCGTCTGCACTTTGGTACGGACGGTCATTCCAGCCGAGTAGCGAGGCGCCTCTCGGGTCACATACGTCACTGGACCGTCAGCTGTAGACATGATGATTTGCTGTGGAAACAATTGCTCGGACTCAGATGAAGCAGTCAGTTGTGGTTCAGAAATTCAGGTGTTGGAATTTAGAGAGAATAAAGAGAGAACAGACAAAGAGAAAGCGCAATCACTTCAAACTCGATCACTGGCAATGCGAAGAATGACGTGCATCGGCAGCAAACTTATCCACGCGGTGCATTCCATAAATGGCCTCTCAGTGCACTTTCTCGTCGAGAGAAGAGAAGAGATCGTGAATCAGTGAAGAGCACAAACAGACTGGCATCGACGTGCAATATACGCCATCAGTGATGGCGATGACCAAGCTCAATTTGCGTTGGCGGTAGTTCAGCTGCTGCTGCTGCTGCCGCTTCGGCTGTCAAGGCAGTTGCTTGTCAATGGCACTGTCAGGTCTGTTGTTGTCTTCTTCGAACTGAGGCTCCGAATCGAATGCCACTGCTGCTGCTGCTGCTGACCTGTTTTGACCAAATACTAGGCCCATTAGCTAACTAGAAAGTTCAACCACTGGTACAGCAGTGCAACTAATTGCCTGTCAGACGGAAGAACAAGAAAAGGCGTGACGCCAAGGTGCTGGCGGTGGGTAGTGCACCAATCATTTCATTCACCTGGAGACATCAACACTGGCCATGGCAGGAGACAGCAGCAGTAATAGTAGTAGTAGTATTACTGTAGCAGAGAGCTCTGATTCCATTGTCGCAGTGCAAGTGTGCTACTGCAGCAGCTGACCGAACCACCACCGGAAGACTACCAGCACCTATAGAGCCACCTTTCTTTTTCTATTACACAGCGCCATGGTCACCATCGATGGCTTATTACCATGACTACCAAGACTGCTCTCGCTTCTGTCACCTCACTTGTCGCTCATCTCACTCAGTAAATAGAACCAATTTTCAGGCGAATAAACACAGAACACACAGGGGCACACGACATTTGACATTGGGCAATTCCATGTGCTGCAGTGTGCCAGTGCCATTGACTGACTGATTCAATTTAACTACCAGATCCACCAGACCCCCCTTTTCACAATAATACACTTTCACGGCAAAAACTGGTGCGTCTTTTTACCAGAGTTCATCCCCAAACTTTGATTGCCGGTCGGGCTGGAGGCGTGTCAACGTATCAGTGGTGAATACGAAGCCAGGCGGGCTAATGAGCCATTAAGCAAGTCATTAAACGACAGGCCTGAGAGGCAGCGAACGATACCACACACAACTGACTAGTCATCAGTGCTACAGTGTTTGTACAATTCGTACAATTCGCACGTTCGCTTCGCAGCTGGAAAGAGAGTGAGAGTGAGTGCTGAAGAACACCTCCGTAATGAGTGGAAGCCAGATTAGTGTATGGTAGAAAGCGGTGCCACTTGGATGGCTTCTAATTGCATTTCGAGTGGCGTTTTCTTTTCTTTTTCTTTTCTCTTCTTATTCTTTTCTTTTACCACCATTAAGGCCACTGATACGTTGTTGCTACGGAGCGAGACATTGTCGCCAGTTTTTTAGGTGCCATCATCTGAAGTGCGCCTCCAGACGTCCTCTGAAGTGTGTTTGGGTTTGGGGCTACTGCGGTTGTTGCTGAAGCTGTTGTCAGTGCCGGCGCCCTGGTAAACACTGCCCTGGTCAAGTTGACTGTAATCTCGACTACTGAAAAATCGAAAATTGACTTCGATTTCGACTTTCACTGCTGCTACTGCTGCTGCTGCTGCTGCCACCACTGTTTCGCTTGTGTGTGTGTGTCTGACGTCACTGTAGCAGCTGCGCAGACCGAGCGGTCTTATTGTTTGGCTGCTCAAAAACACGCTGCTGCACTCTAGCCAAAGCAACTCATCAACTTTGAGGTGACTTGTCCCATATGACCCCAGTCTGTTCCAGAGCCGTTCCAGAGCCCTGACACTCCTTCCACCTGCCACTCACCTGAAGACCGATCGCAGTTCATCGACGAAGGAACGCCTCCACTGTCACGGTGATTACTTGTCAACAGAACACACACACAGGTCGCTCGTCAGCTGCAGAAAGCAGAAAGCGACTGCAATCGTTGCAGGCAGGCAGCAGCACTCCCCCAACACCAGCAAACTCGACCCATTTCGCTCGGTTCAATGTTCAGCACAATTCTACGAGGATAGCCGCGAGTGCAAAAGCATCGACAAAGAGAGAGAAAGAGGGAGAAGGTGCACTACTTCTCCTTCTCCTTCTCCTTCTCTGACTCTCACTCCATGTGACGTCTTCCTCTACGATTTATCATCCGCATCTTCTGAACGTGAGCTGTGGCTCTCTTATCGAAGCATACATTTTGTTGACGACAACTGCTGGGCAGAGTTGTACAGTCTCACAGACGAGTGCAACGGCAAGCTTTGCTACCACCTCGCCAGTCTAATAATAGTCAAGCACACAATATATCCACGCTATCTCGCCTAACGTACGTCGTTCAATTTACCAGAATTGATCTCTCGGCTGCTGATAGCTTTAACACTGTCCGACAATGTAAATAACGTTTGTTTCGAGCATCAAGCAACCTCACGTATCTCACGGAATTGCTGGCCTTAACTGAAAAATTGTTGTTTCAATCTGAAAAACACTCTACAAATCTACAAAGCATACGCTTCACCAGCTGATCTTTGTTGTCGTTCACCTGAGGCAATTTAATGAAACTAATTCGAAATTCATTACCACACCTTGGTGTATGCTAATCTAACAGCAGCAGCAACAGCAACAACACAACACAAGCAAGCCCTCTACCAGCCACCACCATGGGATCTAAACAAAGCACTGCAAACAGTCCGTCCCGCATTGTCTCTCGCGGCGAGAACTCCAGCACAATCGGCGGCTCATTCTCCTCTTCGACACCCTTTCGCAGCGGTAGTCACGCCGCAGAGGCTACCGAACAGCTGAATAATGGTCGTGATACAAATTGGCGGCAACGTGCACGTAGTTTAACCGCAGTCATAAGTTCCGATTCTCGGCCATCTCACTCTAGTGCCATCGATGTGCTCTCGCCATTCGGTATGTCTCCCTCGTCCGATATTCTTTCAGTGTCATCAAACGATGACCACTTGTCCGCCTCCTACGGCTATACTGCTCACTCACTTCCTGTTCACTTTTTTCCAATTAACGGTAATTATCTTTTGTTTTTGTTTTAGATTTAGTTTATAACTTTATTGATACTAACATTGCTTGCCCTTAACGTAACTCTAGTTTTATAAACATTAGAACGCTTTAATAACCATTAACGACAACTACTGTTTACTTTACGGTGTGTGCAACACTTAACTTCTAACCACGTTGCCAGTGTATAGTTTATGTGTAATCAACCCTAGCCGTACAATTATTTGGTTTTATTGTCATTATTTACTTACAAGTTTCGACCTTTTCAGGCTTCAAATGTCCTTTCTGTTCAAAGACAATCTTACCTGACGATGTTGAATGCCACTTGGTAATGTGCATTACAAAGCCTCAGCTAAACTACAACGGTATGTTGGTTAAACTGCCATTTCTATTGACCGATAACTAACGCCTACTTTTTGCACTACAACAATTACGCAGAGGACATTTTGAGAGATGACAAAGAGGAATGTGTAATTTGCCTTGAGGAAATGCTAAAAGGCAACAAAATCGCTCGTCTTCCGTGCTTGTGCATATATCACAAACAGTGAGTGTCCGGTTGCGACAATAGTCGCACTTCACGTGATTCTAACCTTCACATCCGCCCTCTTTTTGCTGTAGGTGCATCGATGCCTGGTTCGAAGTGAATCGCTCCTGTCCTGAGCACCCGGCAGACTAGCCAACCACTGTCTCCTCATCTCTGCGCACGCCTTCACTTGGCTTCCGCTACACTGCAAGCAACCACTCACGCCTCAATTTTTACCTTTTTAACTTGACAGTCAAATTTTATTTTATTTTTACATTTGAACCCACAAACACACACACACACCTAGCTTATTGACAACACTCAAGGACCTGCGTTTTCACTGCGTTTTTAAACACTTTGCTCAGACAAATGAGTGTGAGGAACCCTACTGCAAATCAATCCTTCTGTGTCTGCCCGGACAAACACATCCACGACGACGACGACCCTGGCATCACTGAACGCACTGCAATTGACTGGTCTTATCTCCCAACCAATGTGATATATCTGAATTACTTCGCCGTTGCCATTTTTTCTTTGCATTAGAATGGGAAAGGAGACGTTTGCTTCTCGTTGAATCTTTATGTTTTATTTATTGCCCATTTTCATTGTTACTTTGCCATTTTCTCATCCCTGCCCTCTGTATTTCGCGCGCTAGGTTCTCTCATCCATGTTCATCATGTCACCTCGTGAGAGGCAATTGACGATTGTCTGTTCACTGTCTGTTCATGGCTTGCACACACATCTCCAACCTCTCCACAATCACACTCATACACTGAACACACACAACTTTATTGTGATGCCAACATTGCAAATATTTGTTAATTAACGTCTTTTTGTACGAATCCATTCCGAAAGGAGGAGAAGACTCTCCAATTCTCTGAATGAGTCTTTGCCACTTCATCACTGTTGAACACCTGAAACGATGTTTACCATTTGACTATTACTGATGCTTGCCCTCCCCTCCCCCTCCCCTGCCCGCCTGATGTCGCCATAAAGAAAGGCCGCAATTGTGACTGTTTGTCGTCTCCTTTTCCCCCTACTTTGCTTGATCAGCTGTGCAATATTGATTGTTAGCTTGCCACTTGTAACCCACTGTCACTAACTTGTTGAACACTGACTTCTGACTTTCAAACACTGGTGCCTTACCGAACTGTTACCGAACGCCCCCACCAACCAACACATTGTGACCCTGAACTGACTGTGTTTGAGCCTGATGCCCGCCAGCAATGCCTCTAGAGCAGTACGACGACCACTCAGGTGACAGAACTTTCTTTCTGTCAAACTCGATCCGAGCCTGCATGAAACTAGCAGACCGCTTTGCTGTGCGTCATCACCCAAAAGATATGGACTCGCGCCGACTGTGCTGTGATTGTCAAGCGCCCCTTTTGTACAATATTATTACCTGTAAGATACATCACCATGTGCATTGTATATAAAGTGCTGTTGTCTGTACTTTCAACAAGGAAAATGTCATCTTTATTTGGTATTTACAGGAAAAAGCGAGTTGAGTAGAGGTGAAAAGAGGTGTTGAGGTTGGGAGGTATGAGAATAGGAGAGAACATGGGTGAAAACTGTACAGATTTGGTAGTTGTGGTAGGGCTGTGTACAAAGTGTTAAAGTTGTGGACCTTGGACAGTTGATGAGACAGGTGATCACTGAGTGGTATGGCATGGGGAGGGGCAGCATTGTGTGGGCAGCATATTCCAATTGCAAGTGACTGGTGTTCAGTGCAGACATTTGAAGACTATATCACATTTGGGGGCTGTTGTGCACTGCAGTCAACTCAAACCAATAGGACTGCTTCCAAAAGAAGTAATAAATGCAGAGCAGGGCGTTTGAAGACCATCCGGGCTATACTTTGGTTGTAGAGAGTTCGGTTGGGAAAATCACTAATGGCTGGCAGTTGCGTAGTTGACGTGAATTAGAAGAGGGGGTGTGGTAGTGGTCAGTGAGCAATGGCAAAGGATGGTGATGACTCGATGGGTCGATGATGACTGTAGACGTCACACGTGGAGGCAGTCACATCGGACACATTGTCAGAGCTACTGTGGTACCAGCTGCTGTTCATGTTCCCTTCTGACTGGTGGAGGCCCTCCGACGACGCTGTCAGGTCGGTGGTGAACTTGAAGTTTGTGGTCACTTCAGACTGAAGAGGGTTAGAAGACTTGCCGTAGGGATTGGCGCTCTCTTTTCCGCCCAGCGCTCTCTTCATTCGCTGGTGCGCCTCAGCAATGGCCAGCGTCGCCTGGTGCACCTTTCGGTAGATCTTCTCGCCCTCCAGTGTGTGAAAGATAAACATGCCTTCACCTGTTTCGCAGTGACGTCCTGCTTCAAAGGTGAACTTGGTCATGTCGGAACCTGTTGAGTAGATAATGGGTTAGTGGATTTGAGCAGTGGTTTAGCAGTTTGAGTCATTGCTGAAAAACAGCGGCTGCAAAACCTACCATAACGGCGAAGTGCAGTCAGTGGCCAGGCACAGAGCTTCAGCTTTGGGCTGCTAATGTCCCACAGGTAAATGTTCTCGTGCGTCACCTGCAGCAGACATTCGCCATACAGCGTCTCCACTTTTGAGGGAACGAGGTACACTCTAAACTGCTCCTGGAGCTCCTTGCTCTGCACTGGTTTCAAAATGTCCGGCTCACCATTGGCGATGCCTGACGAGGGGAGGAAGCACTCCTGGGTAATCAGCTTTACCCAGTTGTCAGCTTCCAGTTCTGTGTAGAGAGATTACAACAATTGTTTTGGTAAAAAAGGCTAAAACGATAACTTGCCACCAAAAAAAAGGTTAAAAAAGGCAAACCAACCCGAGTCACAGGCAAAGCACCTGTTGGAGCCGTCCTGGAAGTTGAGCTTGAATGCGTGCCTCCTGCTGGAAAGCCGACTGATGGCGGCCACATTGCTCAGCAGCTGCACCTTGTGCTGGTCGATGCACCGAGCGGCGCTCTCATCAGCGTACTTCTCCAGTCGACACGGGCCCTTGTTGGAGGTGCTTCGCAGCACTAGCCACCTCTTCTGCCAGAGGCCCAGGGAACGGCTTTTGCATCGTAGGTAGCCCTGTTTCACGACGTCACTTAGATCGGTAGCCATCGAAGTTTAGAAATGATGCATCCACACAGGGAGAAATAACTTGGTGTTGAAACTGGCGACAAAAGTGGACACAAAAATCACACAAAAACCAGGTTGTGGTCAGGACAGTTCACAGGCTGCTTCTGAACAGGGTCGACCACCCAGTGAACAACAGTGTCCAGTGGTCAAGAGAAAGAGAAAAACTGTGAACAGAGCAAACAACAAGTGGCAGTGGAAGTGAAGATATTAGCCAAGAAGAAGAGGAAGAAGAAGATATGATATGATTTGGCCGTGGATTAGTGGAGGTTGCTCATTAGACGGTTAGGACTGATTGCGTCGAGGGTAGTAGATTTGTTTGCATTCAGGCGACACCGGCAGAAAAGCGCCACTTTGTCGAGACAGGGTTTATTGTGAGCCTACTCGATTGTAAAAGCTCACTGGCAGACGGAGACTAGCGAATGGTATTGTCCAGTGGTGGCCAACACACTACAGTGTGTGTTGTTATCTCCTACGAACAGCGACAGACAAAGAACAGTAGACTAATTTGTCTTGCTCATTAGCGGAAAATGAGCAAAGTGGAGAAGAAGAACACAGTGTGTAAAAGACCTTCAGTCGGCGGGAAGAAAGAGTGACAAAGTTGCGTAAAAATTGTGTCCCCTGCGACGACGACGACGAAGAAAAAGAGGAAGACAACAGGTCAATTCGGGGATTGCGGATGAGCGGTGAGGACTGAGAGAGCAAGGACGAAGACGTCGGTGACAGTGTGGCTGATGGTGGTGGTCGTAGCAGTGCTGCTCGCTTCTGATGGTCTTCACTACACTATGGAAAAGAGCGTAGGGCTGGTCGTCAGTGCCGTCGTTCTTCACTGCCACTGCAGTGACCGTCTTGGTGGGGTAGTGCAGGCCTGGGGGTAGTTCAACAAGTGAACAGATCAGGGCAGAAGTGGCCGCTGGCAGGGCAAAGTGCACTTGTGCGGAGACAAGTGACTACAGTCTATGCTAGTGAATGAGGGGTCGCTTCTTCTCTTCTCTGGAAACTGGCCGTCGTAGTAATGGCGGTGGTGTTGGTGGTGGTGGCTTAAGGCACACTGCAGAACGTGAACGCTCAAAAGGAGGGCAAAATTTGAATTCACAAGTACTGCTGGCCGCTGCCAGAACCAGTTTTCTTCGATGACTGCTATTACATTTGATGGTGAATGGTGGCTGTGGTGGTGGCGATGGTTAATTGCAGTCTCGGCGCTCTTCCCGCCAACAGCAAACACACACTTCGGCCTACCCGAGCACACAGTTAAATGCTAAATTTGCTTTCGATGCCGTGATCTGAGGAGGACTCAGTCAGCCTGTGTGCCCCAGTGTGATGCTCATCAACCCTGAGAGAGATAAGCGGAGGCAGAAAAGCATCTCTCCGGAGCATCATCACCGCGTGGACACATGAAAGCGCGACGATGAACAGAAGGAGAGAAAACATGCGCCGGTGGAGGCCTTTTTCTTTTTTCACAGAGGCATTCGAGACTCGTCAACTGCCTGGAGTGACTGTGATACCATGTGATACCTGTTTGATTGGCAGCAGCACTGGCAGTGATGCAGATGATGCAGATGATGAGACTCGAGCACACTGTTTCGTTTGGTGCCCAGGTTGAATCATTCTTGCGAGTGAGGTCAGCAAGTGATCTTCTGCCTGTGTCAGGTGGATGAGCAGACTAACAGGTAGACACAGAAGCACCAAGAGCAGAAGCATCAATAGCACTTGCGCCCCCTGCACACCATTGACCGATCATCATCATCATCAGAGGCGGCAGCAACAGCATGGGCCTTCTCTCTGCTATTTGCACGAGGCACGCACTCCTCTTTCTCTCTCTCTCTCTCTCTCTCTCTCTCTCTCTCTCTCTCTCT
>JAALOO010000142.1_pt1 | contig 41249 bp, 34 predicted proteins | sample 7257641 | NCBI WGS metagenome assembly JAALOO01 (sample SAMN14085613, study PRJNA598686) | mite metagenome | biome: ENVO:01001000; feature: ENVO:01001002; material: ENVO:01001226; isolation source: single female mite from University of Michigan culture on fish food culture... ...
TCTCTCTCTCTCTCTCTCTCTCTCTCTCTCTCTCTCTCTCTCTCTCTCTCTTAGTCTGATTTTTTGCGCCGAATTGGCGAGCTACATGATTTTGTTAGTGGTTCCTCAGCACTGTGGTTTACTGCTAGGGACGGAGTTTTTCCTTTTTTTTACAGCTGCAAGTTTTGCTTAGCGCAGTGAAAGTAAAATCATGTAGCTTGCCACTTCGGCGCAAAAAATCAGTCTACACTCTCTCTCTTTCCACTGCAACTCATTCGTCCCTTGAGACCTAGTGCATTCGCCGAACCGGTCTAGCCTTGAGCGATTGCGTTTTGCGATTGTCCCCATATCGAGGCAGGCTCGTAATCTAGTACCCCAGTAATCAGAATTAGCAGTGCACAAGCAAAATACGCCATCAGCAAACTGATCACCACCACCACCTAGAAACGAGGCAATGTCTCTCAATATCACTTTCACCCTGAGATGGGATCTTTTACAAGTGACGTCAAACCAATTAACGATAACAGGTAGGACAGCTAAATCTCAAGCCCTCTCTAACAAACAAACATAAATCTCATACAACCCAAACATACTGCAACTCTGTCTTACCTTCTCAAACCCAAACCTTATCACTTCTTCAAAACAAACTTTCACAAAAACTTCCCAAACGATGAACCACTCACTTCAACTTCCTCTCACCATTTTCTTCTTCCTCATCCTAAACTCCCAACCTTCCAAATCATCTTCCTCTGAAGTGGAGTGCACCACGGCCTCTGACTGCGGCGACAACTTCACCTGCAATCCCTTCGGCGAGTGCGTCTGCCTCTTTGACTTCATCGAAATTGACTCCAGCCCCAAGTCCATTTGCCTCCATCTCCGCTGCGCCCGCAACGCCACCTGCCACTACCACTTCGGCACGGCCAGCTTTTGTGGTGTCAGCCGGCGCTGCCTCTGTCCCCGCCCCCTTCTGGTGGACCCCATCGACCAGAAGTGCCACCGCCTGCTGGGGGCGGTCTGCGGGGCGGACACTGACTGCGGCGGAAACGCCGTCTGCGCCACCGGGGCAGTTGCTGATAAGGGGGAAAATGAAGATAAAACCAGTCCTCCAAAAGGTCACCCGAAAACGTGCATCTGCAAAAGCGGCACCATTCCCGACGCCCTCCACCTAAACTGCAACCCCTTCGTCTGCAACTTTGACTCGGACTGTGTGGAGCACTTCGGGGCCGACTACCACTGCCACAAGAAGCCGCCCACAAACTCCACGAACTCCCACAACTTCCAAAATCACTGCGACTGCAAAGCCCATCGAGACGCCTGGATCAACCCGCAGACGCAGCGCTGTGAGCCACGGGCTAATGCCTGCACCAAGGTCGGCTCCGTTCCGGTGGACTTTGAGCAGCTCGAAGACACGGGCGCCAGCTCTGAGGCCTGCAAAGAGCTCGTCTGCGACGAAGACACCGACTGCAGCGACCTTTTTCCGCATACGATCTGCGATGAGGAGGCAAAACGATGTCACTGCAGTGGAAGTGGCTTCTTTGAGCTGAACAAGGACGGCACGAAGTGCGTCTTCAAGGCCGTCTTGGGCATCACCTTTGGAATTATTGGCGCGGGGCTGGTCGCCTTTGGGATCGGGGGCGCCTGTTACTGGAAGTGGGGCGGCGTGTATTGAGATCAGTAGGTGAATTGTGAATAGGTGAATCGTACTACTAATCATCATATGGAATTTATAAAGTAATCAACACTAGAAGAGAATATCAAGAGAGAGACGGATATGAGCCCAACACTTTTTTTGTACAGTCCTGTTGAGGTGGTGGGGGAACAAAGTCGCAAAAACACCTAAATAAAGGGGACAAAACCTAGGTTAGAAAGGTTAACAAGAAGGAGAACACCACACACTTTGGACTTACAGGGATTTACAATACCACACAATAATTTTTAAAACTTCTGAATCAGCTGATGAGCACTGCTGCTGCTCCACACCGACTGCTGGTCCTCTTCCTCCTCAACACCGGTGACCGGTGCCGCCGGCCCGAGAATGGTCGCCGTCTGTGAGTTGCCCTCGCCGTCCAAAAACTCCACCTGCTCCTCGTGGAGTACCTCGATGTAGTGGTAACGGGGCTGGCCGTTCTCGTCCAGGCTGTTCGGGTCGTGCTCCAGCACTACCCGGTGGTGGTGCTGCTGCTGCTGCTGAAGACCATCACCACCTCCACCTTCAAGGTCGCCCAGCACCTCGGCGGCGCTCGGCGCCTCCATGAGGATAATCTGACTTTCGGTGATGGTGCCGTCTTCACTGGTCATCTCAATGGTCGCCGTCTGATGTTGGGGCTGCTGCTGCTGATGCTGTTGGTGGTGGTGAATGTTGTGGTGGTGGTGGTGGTGAACAACGGTGGCCACCTTCCGTCCTCGACCACCAAAGGTCCGCCGCACGGGAGGTAAAATAGCCGAGGAGGAGGAGGAGGAGGCGGAGACAGTTGGGACAACCTGCTTAGCCTTCGTCACTCCTCCGCGAGTTCTCCGAGGCATATTATCAGCGTTGATCAGATTGGTCGCTCTACCTGCCCTGGACCTTGATCTGGTGGTGGTGGTGGTGGTGTGATGGTTAGCAGCAGCAACAGCAGCCGTGGTCGTCGTCGTTGCTGCTGGAGATCGGGTCTTTCGACTGGCTGGGAAACTTCCGCGGTGGTGGTGGTCCACTTGGATAACCCCTCCTCTATTTCCTCCTCCTCCTCCTGCTGCTCCCTCCTCATCAGAGAGGTTGATCACCTCGTCGAAATCACCCTCCTCCTCCTCTTCTTCATCACCCTCAGCTCTCAGCGTGTTCGGCCGATTCTTCCGCTGGGCATTGGTGTGCATCTTCGAGGCGAGGTGGCGCGTCACCTCGCTCAGGCCGCGGGGCATCAACTTCTCGCACTTTTGGCAGTTCACCACCAGCTGGCCCTTGTCCGTGGCGAAGGCGAGGTCGGCGTTGGAGGAGACGAGGGAGGTGAGCTTCCGCGCGGCAGGCCCGTAGGGATTCGCGTAGGTGTTCACCGCCTCCACCGGCAGCGGGGCGCCCTTGAAGCGGTGTTTCTCATTGAAAAGGTGGCGCTTGAGGAAGGACAGCGAGTCGCTGATGACGTTGTTGCAGACGTTGCAGCAGACGAGGCCGTCGCAGACGGCGACGAAGACGCCGTCCTGGATGGCCGAACTGAGCAGCTTGTTGTAGCCGTCCGACTCGCGCTTGATGAACTTGCTCCAGGCGAGGAGGTGCTCCATCGAGGTGGTGTGCCCGTTGACGTCCGCATCGAGGCTCTCCGCGGTGCTCTCCGGCAGGTCCTGGTCGCAGGGGACGCAGCTCAGGCGGAGGTCCTTCGAGAAGCGGAAGATGCCGTTGAAGGAGACGACGACGGCGCGCTTCCGCTTGATCAGCTCCTCCTCCTCCTTGGTGGCGCCCTCGCCGACCAGGCCGCCGGTGTTCCGCAGCTTGCTGCGAGCGGCAGCTCGGGCGGCCTTGGCGGCTTTGGCGGCGGCCGCCGCCTTGGTGGCCGCCGCCGCCGCCTTCTCCGCCGCCCGTCGATGTTGGTCGGCCTGAATGCGGGCCAGTGCCTGCTCCAGCGTCTCAGAGTCGCGGTCGACCTCGGTGGTGGTGGTGGTGGTGGAGGAGGTGGTTGAAGTTGTGGAGGTGGCAGAAATCTCCAATGGATTCTCTAGAGGATTCTCCTCCTCGTCGGCTATTGTGCCGCTTGCCAGTGCCGCTTCCATTTCTTCCTCTTCTAGGCCTCCTCCGTCTCCGCCTCCGACACCGATAAGCTCGTCGTCCTCTTCTTTTCTGTTGTGATGGGGAGTTTTCAAAACGAAGCAGGAGTTTTAGAAAGTAGGTCACATCGGTGCAGGCAACAAAACAGAGCTCATACTCACATTGCCATCCCTGGCAATCCTCCGTCCTGGCTCTCCTCTTCGCCCTCATCCTCATCATCTTGAAAGGCCATCATCAGTGAGTTCTCGTTGCTCGTCGCCGTCGAGGACTCGCCGTCAAGCTCGGCCATCATCAGATGTAATAGGTCCAGGTATTTCGAACTCCAAAACAGATCTTTTGAAGAAGTTTTTGCTGTGTTTTGATGCCTCTGCCGCAAGTCGCAACGACTCAGAGTGAAGGCGTGGCCTGCGCAAGTGCGCCAGCGTCAGCGTTGGTGGCCGATTCGGTCGACTTGCTCCGCCCTTTGGAGCGCTGCTCTAAAACGCAGCGCTGCCGGCCTCTAGCGGCGGCAAACGGTACTAAACTTTTTGTTTACGTTCTGCTGCTGTGGTTTCATTTTACTGATCAAGATCAAGATCGCGAAAAATAACTTCCCACGAAGTGAGAAAACGACTCGATAAACTGAGAGGATCTGGGAGGATACAACAGGAAAGAAGAACGACAACAAGAGGGAGGAAAAATAGAGAAGACAATAAATAAGTTGTATCTGCAAGAAGAAGAAGAAGAAGAAGAAAGTGGAAGAACTCGAGTGTGTTGTGTGTTGACTAGAAGGATTATGCTTTTTAAGATTTGAGAAAAAATTTCAAAAGTGGTAAATCGACGCCGAGAAGACGGTGGAGTTCTGCAGCAGCTCCGGGGTGACGCTCTTGATCAGCTCGGCGGTGAAATTGCCCGAAGTAAAGGAGCCATTGCCCAGCGAGTGAATGAGGGCGTTGCGGTCAATGCCGCCAATCTCGCCCGAGCCGCCTTGATGCAGAACATCCTCGACACTACCTGAACCTCCCGAACCTCCAAAGTAGTCCGCGCAGTGGTCAAAGTAGTGGTTGCCGCTGCCGTTGTAGTTTCCGGCCACCGATGAAAAATTGCCGCCCATATTGGGCAACGGCGAGTGCAGGTCGATCCAGTCGTGCAGCTGGTAGCTGGCAAAGGAACCGGAAGTGAGGCCGACGATGTAGCTGAAGGTCATCAGGTTGCCGGTCATCTCGCGGAGCGACTCGTGGACCCGGGCCGGAGCGAGGATCATCGGCAGCGAGCCGAAGATGCCGTTGGTCAGTCCTGGTGAGAAGAAAACGAAAGAAAGAAAGGTAAGCAAAAAGGTTGATTTCGAAATTGCATCTAACAAATGTCCAACAAAGTTCTCCTTACCTAGGACCATGGTGAAGAAGATCGGCCACACGGGATGCCCGAAGAAGGGATCGAAACGGGGCGTCACACAGAGCGCCATCGCGGGGATCAGCAGCAGCCGGGCAAAGGCCACCGCCAACAGCTGGGCCCCGGTTATGTGGTAGAAGCAGGTGGAGAGAAGCTTCCCCGCGAAGTCGGTCACATTGAAGACCGCCATCAGGATGATGGGCATCCACTCGGCGAAGCCACTCGAGCCACTTCCGCCTGAGCTAGTGGAACAGCTGACGCCAATCTCCGATTCAATCCCAGGGAAGATGATGAGCGTGGTGAAGTAGACGAGGAGGATGGAGGTGATGTGCGGCCAGGTCCGCTGGATGATCACCCGCCGGAGGGTCAGCTTCCGCCGGAGCGAGGTATTGGAGGTGTTTGCCGTAGAAGGTTTGAGGAAGTTTAAGCTAAATCGAAAACTGAGATTAATACGTTTTTATTTCTTTTCAGGAGTTGACTTTTTTGGACTTACCACCGTCTGAAGCGCCGTGCGAGGATCCCTACCACGCGGAACATGTTGGTAAAGTTCTCCAGCCAGGCTAAAAATGTGACCAACTTCGAAGTGGCGGACTTCATCTTGAAGTCATTCCCTCCCACAGTTGAGTCCTGGTGGCTCAGTGGAACTGAGCTCATCAACACCACCTCAGGAACGAGGTCGTCCTCAAAGTCGGAAACGGTTTCAGTGGCTCTTAGTGGTCCTCGAGGTCCTCCTGGTCCTGGCCTTGAAAAGCCCTCCCCGTTTGGCGCCTCTTCAACGACATTCGCCGCAGAAGCTGGCGAGGTGATCATCAGCTCGTCATCGTCAATGCCAAATGGAAGTACGCACTCCATTGAGTCGGTTCGCAGGATGCTCGCCACCTTGACGTTATTTCCACTGGCTGAACTGGCGCCCGAAGTTGGTCTGGCTCGGGGGTGAAATTGGCTTCCAGAACCGGTTCCACTTCCGGTGCTGTCGATCATCCCGTCGAGGTGAAGCTGTGAAGCGGAAGTGGTCGAGTAGATGGAGGGTCGAGCGGAGAAGGTTGAGGTGAAGCGAGCGCTGCTTTGCATCTGCTGCTGCTGCTGCTGACGCTCCTGGCGCTCGTACATCTGCACCAGACCGAGATTTTCATTGATCCGCCGCAGCATCGACCGGGCAGAGCTCCGACCGTCAGAGGAAATGGCGCCTGTTTCCGCTACTCTTCCGGAGCTGGCTACAGTGGCGTGCGCAGTTGGTCCGCCGCTACTTCCGCCGCCGCTGCTACTGTAGTACCCTCCGCCGCCGCCGCCGCCAATGTTTCCTGCCACTCCCACTCCGCCGCCGCTACTGTTGCAGAGGTGGACGTAGTAGCGGATAAAGTCGCTACGTGGGAGGACTAGGGCGTGTAGGAGGGCGCAGGCGGCGATGAGGACGATGGCCACCAGAAAGAAGAGCGTCGTGTTGAGCTGCTCATCAGCAGGAACAAGAGCCTTGGTTAAAATTCGACTGGCGGAGACGAAGATTCCAGCCGCTGATTCGCCCGTCATCACCGCTTGTGTGTACCTAAAAAAAGAAGTTTTGGGATTAAAGAAGGTCCTAGAACTAACTAAAGAAAATTCCTGTTAACTTACTTCTGCGGCAACATCGACGTATAGCCGTAAAAGGTAGACTGCTGCAGCGTACAACCAACCGCCGCCACACCGATCAGCACCAAATTGGGCAGGTAGCCGCCCATCCGCTCCCAGATCTCATAGACGGCCACCGTGGACATGACCAGCAGCGAGAGTAGAAAACCGGCATTCAACCTCCAAAAGAGGGGAATAAACTCCACCACGGCATTGCTGACCAGGACCGTACAAAGAGCGACCACGATGTAGGTGGTCGACATGTCAAAGACGATGGTCGGGTTGGCGGGAAAGCGGTGCTGAAAGTAGTCGGCGGCGATGACGAAGGAGTTGTAGGGGAGGAGGAAGCCGATGCCGGCGAGGAGGAGGGCCAGGTAGATTAGGCCGTAACGATCGGTGGGAGGTTGTGGAAGTGGGAGTGGCTGCTGACCGAAAAGAAGGAGGTGCTGGTTTATGGGATGACTATTAGGATTGGAGTTTGAAGTGTTGTGGGGTCGCTGACGAAGGATGTGCTGGTGGTGGTGGTGATCTTCTCCTCTTCCTCGAGGTGAGTGAGGAGGCAGAGGGGGCGGGGGAGGAGGTGGAAAGTTGGCTCGTCGACTGATCACCTGCTCGCCGCCGACGTCCTCGATGGTGATCGTGTAGAGGGGGTTGAAGTGCAGCTCGACGAGAGGAGGTTTGTTGGAGGAGGAGTTTTTGGGAATCACATTCTGAGGAGGTTCCTCAACAGCTGAAGTGGAGTTCAACATAACCGATGGGCCGCTTGAGTTGATGATCGTCGTGCTGGAGCTGATGTCCAGCGTCGCCGCCGAGGGTGGACTGTCTAGAAGAGAGGAGTTTCCTATGTTTGTCGGCGAGGAAGAGGGGGAAGCACCGAAAGAGTCGAAAATGCTCGCTGATGTTTGAGTTGAAGTTTTTCGGGTGGAGTTTTTTGGTGGGAGAGGAGGTGGCAGCTCCACAAAGACTACCGAGCTTGGAATGGGCTGATGTGTTGTGGTGGTGGAATTGTTGAGCAGAAGAGTATCAGATTCGGAGTTGGAGGTAAGCGGAAGTTTAGCTCCCTCGCCGCTTTTTGTTGAACTTCGGAACTTTGTTGTATTGACTTTTGTATTGTTGTCCACGCCCACTGTTGGATCAGAGAGTGGCACTGAAAGGGCTGCTGAAGATGAAGATGTTTTTCGATGAGGATTTTCTTTGTTATCATTTTTGGTAGCCCCGTCCTCCTCATCCTCAAAGTTGCCCAGCATAAAGTACAGTCGGCTGAGATTGGAGTCCATTTTCCGAATAAATTACCTGAACAACAAAAAAATGTGATGAATATGAAAGTCTTTTTTGTAGGATTATCTGCTGACTAGTAACTGAAAGTGACAACAACAGTCGCTCATCACATTTTCGGTAGGTGAGCAAACAGACACCGACTGACAGTTAGGCAAACAGACAGACTGACAAATGCCATAGTAAAATAAAAAAAGAAGAAGAGGAGACACACATCAAGCGAGCATGAAAGCTAATGGTTCAAGCGAAAAAGTGAGCATCATTAAAAAGGCATTTCACTGGTAGCCGCTTTCTCTCTCTCTCTCAGTCTGATTCAACAACGTCGACAGTTCGTTTCGGCCACACACGTACAGTATTTGATGCCCTGCTGTACAATTGCTGTACACTTCATGGAAACGATGTCCATGGTGACGATTGGAAAAACGGTTTGTACTGAGGGAGTTTAAAAGTCGGGTTTGTTTTGACTAGTTTTCAGGTTGAAAATCATATCAATTGGCTATTTTCATTTGACTTCTACTCAAGTGTCTCTAGTGATCATCCCTACTGATAAATTGAAACTCGTTTTCACCTCAACTTGCTCACTCTTTTTATGTGTCTTCAATTAGCCTCAATTGACTCGACTTCTTTTCTTTGTTATTTTGTTGACGCACACAATGGAAGCCATCGCTGAGCATAATTGTCACACATTGGGTGTGTGTCAATAAAGAGGGAGCAAAAAATGATAATAAGTAATCAAACAAAAAGTCGGAAAAAAACAAAAGAGTAAATAAAAATAAAACTGCAAGCTAATTGGATCATTTCCAGTAGGTTAACTACACCCAACTTACCCGACTGTCAGTTTAAGTTTAACGCAAAAGTAAAGCACGACAAAAGTAAGTAGATTTTGGTTCCAATTTTTTGGTGAATTCTGTTTACCGATTCTGGTGCTGCCGCTGCCGCGTACCCAGTGACTCGCCACTTCAGCAGAAGCAGCAGCAGCAGCACCAGAATCCTGCGCGCAGAATCACCGGTGAACATTTTCTTTATTCGGCCTGTGTTTTTCTCTAGCGGCGAACACTTTATCGATCCAGGAACGGCGGCGTGAACATGCGTAAATCAGCATTAGTAAAAGTTTCACCGCACCTGCCCAGCACTTCTCTGCCTGATAGTGCGGAGTGACTTTTAAAAAATTGCAAAAAATACTTTTTTATACAAAAAATTACAGAAAAAACTTTACTTTGGTTTTTGAAATGAAAAAAAGGAGTTTGTGGGCGTTTGTGGGCGTGGAGTCGCGGGGCTTCGGTAAAAAATTTAAACGTTGTACTTTGTGTTAGTCAAACAGATCATCTTCAAGTTAATCTACAATTCGTTCTAACATCATTTTCTAAACACATGTGTGTACTATTGAGTTCCCTTTCATTTTCTTAGTTGAAAATGGACCACTACCTCTGGTTGTGGCTACTTAGAGTCTATGCGTGCCACTAGTAATGCTGCAGTGTTGTGCACTGAAGTAACATTCAATGACTGTAGCTTAAATAGGCAAAAGTGCCAGTTAGCTTCAGAAGTCGGGGTATGACCCGATGGAGGGGAAGGGGCTGTAGCTCACCTTGGTAGAGCGTATGCTTAGCATGTATAAGGTACCGAGATCGACGCTCGGCAGCTCCAGTCTTTTTTGCTTCAGAAACGCCCCCATCTCCAGGTTTTTAACCCCAATTTCACATTCAGGCTTCTCAAGGACCTAAAAATAATTTTTTGCAATTTTTAAATTTTTAAACCAAATTTAAAAAAGTGTTAGCAATGTTTTGCGCCACAAAAAACTTGTTTCCTTTTTGTAAAAAGCAACGCCCTGATCCTCCACCTCCACCCTTTTTTCCTTCGATCCCCGTACCTCTCACATGCTAAGCGAGTGCTCTACCAAACTGAGCTACGACCCCTTGCTTGCCACACCTCCGTATCCATCAGGGCATGCCCCGACTTCTGAAGCTAACTGGCAGTTTTTTCCTTTTAAGCTTACAAGTGTACTGTTAGCTGGCTACAGTGCACTGCACACACTATACAGCATCACTAGTGGCATAGGTAGACTCTAAGAGGCCACAGTTGAGGCAGTGGTCGTGGAAATCCACTTTCTTAATACACTGAAAAGGAAAAAGTGGACTTCAGAGTGAACATGTGTTTTAAAATTAATTAATGCTGTGAATAGTATTATAACTGGGCGTTTCACTGTGTGATCTAGCTTTCTAATTGACCGATCAAAATTATAATCAAATTCCAAAATTTTAATTAATTATTTTTTCAAAAAAAAATTAATTTTTTGATAATATAAAAGTTTTTATTTTTACAGTTTGTTCTGATAAAAATGCATTTTTAAAAATAAAAAAGTGCATCAATGAGCGCACACAGCCAGACTGGATCATGCGTTCACATTTGGTCACGTCAACATCTGCCGCACTCAGAAAATTCAGCAACAAAATCTTCCCTCAAACAATGGGCACATAGTGTTCCAGATTGCAGTGCAGTGAGGAGCGCTTTTGTAGGGGAAATAGTACTCGTCAATGTTATCCTACCGACCACTGCTGGCAAAGTAGAACAGTGATCTTGTGTAGTTAAAATTTTTATAAATTTTTTTGTGCAATTTAAAAAGAAAAATTTTCACTTTTTAGGCCTAGAATCAAGGTCAAAGCCCGCCCAACTTTAGACATTTTTTTCAATTAGCTATTTCCACCTGGGCTTTTGCGCGCGCCTTTGCCTTTGCCCTGGCTACTGCCACCCAGGTGGCCGCGGCCGCCGCCGTTCTCTCTCTCGCTTCTCTTCACCGCTCTCCAAACAAAACAATCAGCAAAGAAGGAAGGGAGAGGGAGTGAGAAAGATAAATAGAACTTCGAACTTGAAGTCTCTGGGGAGGCGACCTTCCTTCCTTCCTTGAAGACGGAACTCCACTTTTGGGCCCGAGAGGGGACTGTGATCACCATCATCATCATCACCACCACCTCCTTCACCAAGGTCTTTCAGCCAGCACTGCCGCCAAATTGATCCGATTCTCTCTCTTCTCACCTGGCCACTGTTCAACGGCAGAGGACAGCTCACCTGGACAGCACCACCACCGCCACCGTCAACGTTGATGTGAAAGAAAAAACTTGCTTCGAGGAGAGAGGAGGTCATCAAACTCGATAACGAGGAGCAGCAGCAGCAGCAGCAGCAGTCTAAGCAGGATCCTCTCCTCTCCTTTTATTCTCGCTGATCTCTGTTATTCTCCGCTGCAATTCAACAACGGCCGCCAACTTTAACGCCAGCCGTTCTTTTTCTTCTCCTTTGGCCACCATCATAGAAAAATTGCGCCCATGTGAAGCTTAAAAGCTTTTACCTTTGTGTTTTTTTGTCTCAAGGAAAGCCTAAAGTCACTTCACATTACTACCATAACCACCACCACCACGACCACGCCAAGGATGACGAGCCGCCTAAAGAAGGAGCAGGAAATCCCGTGAAGAGCGCGTGGAGGAAGAAGGATCCTCTCATCATCCTCATCACCACCACCACCATGATAGATCCTAAAAATAAAGCCGGCAGCAAGGCTGGTGGCAAGAAAAAAGCTGGCGGCGGCGGCTCGATGCCCAACTCTGGGCGCAAAAGCTCAAAGGCTCAAAAGGCTGAACAGACGGAAGAGGAAGAAGAGGACGAGGCGGCTGCCGCCGCAGAGGAAGAAGAAGACAAAGACAGAGACAAAGACATGACCGAAGAAGAAGAAGAGGAGGAGGAGGAATCGCCTTCACCACCGCCGCCTCCTCCAAAGAAGCGGAAAGGCCGTCGACCGGTAAGTCCAATGTTAATTAAACTCTCTTTTTCTGTTTACCATTTCAAAACTCTAAACCATTTGTTTTTTGCAGCGCACCCGCGGCAAAAAGGCCCGCTACACCTTCGACGAACTCGCCTCCGACTCGGACGACCCCGCCCTCGAAGCGGAGCGAAAGTTTGACGTCGCGGAGAAGCTCGCCTCGGAGCGCTTTTCCCCAGCTCAATATCAGCCGGTGACCGAGTTGACGGGGGCGGACATAACGCTGGAGTACTTTCAGCGCAATGGTTTCGAGGCGCCCATTCTGGTGCGGGAAAATCTGAACAACGCCCTGGCGATGAAGATCCCTCCACCGAGTTTCACCGTGGAGGACGTGATGGCGCACGTCGGCCCTCGGCGGGTCCTGGACGTCATGGACGTGCGGACGCAGCTCGCCGAGACGATGTCCATGAAGCAGTGGGTGGGCTACTACAACAGTCCCGAGCCGAGGGAGAAGCTGCTCAATGTGATCAGCCTGGAGTTTAGCCACACGAAGCTGGAGCAGTACGTGGACTCGCCGCGGATTGTCAAGCAACTCGACTGGGTGGACCTCGTCTGGCCGAGGCACCTGAAGAAGGCGCAGCGGGAGGGCACTAATGCCATTCAGCAGATGAAGTACCCCAAGGTGCAGAAGTAAGTGAAGAGGGGATTTTGGGAAAATTTGAGCATTTTTGCTAACCTAGATTCATTCTTTCCCTTCAGGTACTGCCTCATGTCCGTCAAGGGCTGCTACACCGACTTTCACATTGACTTTGGGGGCACCTCCGTTTGGTATCACATTCTCCGCGGAGGGAAGGTCTTCTGGTTGATACCGCCCACGGAGAAGAACATGCGCCTCTACGAGCAGTGGACGTTGAGCGGAAAGCAGTCGGACATCTTTTTTGGCGACACTGTGGAACAGTGTGCTCGTGTCCACCTGGAGGCGGGAAACACCTTTCTGATTCCGACGGGTTGGATTCACGCTGTGTGGACGGAGGAGGACTCGCTGGTCTTTGGCGGGAACTTTCTCCACTCCTATGGAATTGAGGGGCAGCTGAGGGTGGCCGCGGTGGAGGATGCGACGAAGGTGCCGGCCAAGTTTCGCTACCCCTTCTACACGGAGGTGCTGTGGTACGTGCTGGTCCGCTATGTTCACTGTCTAACCGGGAGGAACTACCTGACGGTGGATGATGAGGGACGGTCGCTGCTGAAGCCGGTGACGGAGACTGACCTGGAGAATAACACCAATGTGGCCAATAGTAAGGTGGTCGTGGTGAAGAAAGGTAAAAGTTTTTGATGAGTTTTGATATTTTCTAATTACAATTTTCCTTTTCAGAAGAGCCAGCGGTTAAGGAGGACCCTCTTGGGGCGTCGTCGTCGTCGTCGTCGTCTCTGCAGCAACAACTTCAACAGCAGCAAACTCCTTCGAACCTTCCAAATGACATCAAGAAGGAGGATACGACCAAGGAAGAAGAAATAACTCAGAATGGAGCGACTTCGACCACCGCCGCCGCTGACCCCTTCGACACCGACACCGAGGACGAGGACCTGGAGGAGATTGAGCGGCAGCTGCAGCGTCGCGCCGACCTCCTCAAGAGTCGCATGCCCACCAAGCCCTTTGTCTCCTTCTACCCCTCTTCCAGCTCGCACGTTCACCTGACCCGTTACGAGTTGGGCGGCTTGCGAGCTGCCGTGGCCCACCTGAGCTCGCTGCCGCCCTCCAAGCGAGCCATTCCCGAGCTGGTCATTGCGCCGGAGAAGCTGCTCGCGGAGGCAGGTCGTCTGCTGGCTGACCACCAGGAGGATGACCATAGCCTGGCGGCCACCAATCGACCGGTGCTCTTCTGGCTGACGAAGAAGTCGCTGGGGTTGATGGCGAACATCAGTCGGGCGAAGGTGGTCAACAATCGGAACACTTCCGCCAACCACCATAACTTTTCGTCTCCTCAAAACCCAAATCACCACAATACCTTCAGCCTGCTGAATGGGGCGCTGAAGAATCCGCTAAATGGCGGGAATGGAATCGCCACTAGTGGAAATGGCGGCAACGACTACAAAGTGAGCAGCGGCACGACGCTGAAGACCGATCTCATTCCCAGCTCCTTTGAGGGGCTGATTGCGCAGACGGGCCGAGGGGCGGGCGGGTTTCTCTTTAATAAAAAGATTGCTCCTGCTCCAAAAGCCAAACTACCATCTCCTGTGGTCACTTCGGTTACCACCGGTCCTGGAGCTGGAGCTGGGGGTGGAAAGGTGTCCACCAGCCCTGCCTATACGCCCAAGTCGCCGACGACGCCGGCACCGCCGCTGACAGGAGCTCCCAATGGATATCCTCCACCTCCACCACTTCCGGCACAGCAGCAGCCAATGCGTTCTGGTGGGGCCTATGGAGCTGCCTATGGAGGACTTCCGCCACCGCCCCCACAACCGCCTCCTCAACCACAGTCGACCACGTATTTTTATCAGCAGCAAGGTCAGCAGCAGCAATATCCGCCGCCACCTCAGCAACCTCCCAACTACCATCATCCTCATCCTCATCATCAAGTGCTTCCTCCTCCACCACCACCACCAAATCAGACGACCTTTGTCTATCAGCAGCAGCCGCCGCCGCCTCAGTACAGCACCTTCTACTCTGCCTCCCGAACTCCCTATCCTCTAGGATCGACTGTAGTGGCAATTACTTCATCAGGCAGCAGTTTGCCCATCAGGCCCATTCCCCAGCAGGTGCTCACTGTGAGGCCAGCAGCAGGGGTGGCAGTGGTTTCGGCGGGAGTTCCATCCTCCAGTGGTGGTCCTCCTTATGTTGGTCCGCCAACTTACGCTGCACAGCCAAGCTACAGTCCTCAAAATCAGGGACCACCGTACAGCTATGGCCAGCAGCAACAGCAGCCGGGGACCAATGGCGGCTATGCCTACCAACAGCAGCAGCAGCAGCAGTATTACCAGCCTCCACCTCCTCCTCAGCAGCAGCACATTTTGCTCAAGACCTCAAATCCTAGGCCTCCAGGACCACCTTCTCAGGTGATCTACTTCAACAACCAACAGCAGTCTCCGGCGGTAGTGTCCACCACGCCCACTACGGTCATCTACAACAACAACAACAACAACAACTCGTATGGAGGAGGAGGAGGCCTCTACACGGCCCCCTCGCCGACGCCCATTCTGCTGGAGCAGCCGAAGAACATCTACTACGTGAAGAACACGGCTGCCGCCTCTGTGGTGGCCGCCGCCCCAGGGCCGCCCAATCTTCCCGGTCAAGGTGCTACCACCCACTACTACACGCCCCCACAGCAGCAGACTGCTTATCAACAACAGCAGCGGCAGGCGTATCCACCACCACAGGCAGCTCAATCGGCGGTCGTCGTGGGAGTGCAAGCACAGCCACCCTCTAATCACCCCCTGAACCATCACCCCCAACCATCGCCATCATCCCAATCATCATCACCACTCTATCCCTCCTATCACCAGACACACCCCCACACAGCAGCAGTCCTCTCCTCCTCCTTTAATCTAGTTCAGCAGCAGCAGCATCCACAGCATCAACATTCTTACAATCCTCAGCATCATCTTCAGCAGCAGCAGTCAAGGCCAGCACCTCAAAGCAGTTCTCATACTTCAGCCAATGTCCACAGTGGTGGTGTGATTTCAATGCCCATTTCGATGGGAAATGTCGTCGTCTCCTCCTCCTCAAGTCCTCAGCCGCCGCCCTATTACGCCTACCCACCCACCTCCTATCCACCCATTCCCTATGGAAGATAAGAGTCAAAACAGTAATAACCAACTCTCTGCGGCGGCGGCGCCGCACTTGAGGACATCGACGAGCACAACGACGACGACACAACCCCCACAACCACCACCACCACCTCCTTTCGGTGGTCACTACCATCAACACCCACTGATGGGAAATCACCCTCACCACCCAAACATTGGCACTGAACCTACTTACCACAATCTGCAACCTCCTGCTTCTGCTGCTTCTTCTTCTGCTACGACTGCTAACCCTAATTCTACTTACCCTCCTGCTGCCTATAATCCCCTGAATCCCGCCGTGGATCCTTCCAATCCCTACGCTGCACATCATTTCGCACATCCCCCTCCTCCTCATCCCACTCATCCTTCACCCTATGGAGTTGTTCCTCCTCTTCCTCATCCTCCTCTTTCACAATCTCATCCCTATCCTTCAGCTGTTCCAGCTGTTCCTGCTGCTCCTGCTGTAGTACCACCAGTTCCACCAGTTCCAGTTCACCCGAATGCCGCGGCTGCTGCCGCTGCCACTCACCAGTATCACCATCACTATCAACCGCCGGCCCCGGCCACCCATCACCACCATTACTACCATATGGCACCTCCTGTTCCACCAGGAGCTTATGTACCTCCTGTGGTGCCACCACCTGTTCCTGGACAAGCTCCACCGCCACCCTCTGTGAACCCTTATGCTCCGCCAACGATTCCGCCCTATTTGCCGCATCATGCGATGGCTTTGCCACCTCCTCCGCCACCACCACCTCTTCCGGGACTTAATGTTCCGCCACAAGCAGTGCCGGTAATATCTGCGCAGGCTTTACCACCACCTCCAGCACCCTCACCTTCACCGACGCCGAAGAACTATCATCAACAGCAGCTGCCTTTGACGCCGCATCGAGGCTCATCATCTTCAACGACCAGTGTTTCGACCACTCCTTCGAAGCACCACTCTTCGTCTTCTTCCTCTTCGAGTGGACATCACCAGCACCACGGTGGACACCATCACCAACAGTCGCATCAACAGTCGCCTCACCATCAACAACAGCATCAACATCAGCAACAACAGCACAATCAACATCAGCAGCAACAGTTTACACCTCCAAATTCTTCTGCAACGCCAACCAATCCCGGAAACTATAGTGGCCCATCGGCGGCGGCCAAGGCGGCGAATGACGCCTCGCGGCGACGGCGAACGCGCTGCAAAAAGTGCGACTCGTGTCTGCGGGCCGACTGCGGCGACTGTCACTTCTGCAAGGACATGAAGAAGTTTGGAGGGCCAGGTAAGGGAGGAGACAACTTTAAAGATTTTAAAATCTAGATTAATTTTTTGTTGCAATAAATCTAGGTCGGATGAAGCAGTCGTGCATCGCCCGGCAGTGCCTCGCCCCGGTCCTCCCGCACACCGCCTGTTGCGTCATTTGCGGCCGCGATGGCTGGGAGAAGTTGGCGATTGACCCGGCGCTGGCCGATGAAGCGAGCTCCTCGCTGATGGAGTGCTCCCAGTGCTGGGAGATTGTCCACCCCTTCTGCCTCAATGAACGCCACCCGGAGGTGACGGCGCACAATCGAGGTAAGAGAGTGGGAGGGAGTTTTGGGAGTTTTGGGAGTTTAGATTTATATGAGTTTTTGGTGTTGTGCATTTCCTAGGTCTGCTCAATAAGGAGCTGCCCAACTCGTGGGAGTGTCCAAAGTGCGTCAAGTCGGGCAATGTCTCCAAAGGTCCTGGAGTGGGAGGGCCGCCTGGTGCTGCCATTTCATCTCCAGGTAGTGGTCATCAGCAAAGTCCGCAGAGTTCTTCAACTGCTGCTGCTTCAGGTCACAAGACTCCGACGCCTTCTGCCTCGATGCATCAACAGCAGCAGCAACATGGTCATGGTCATGGTCATGGTCATCACCATCAGCACCATCAGCACCACTCGTCGCCAATGAAGTCGCCGACGAGCAAGTCGACGTCTTCCACGACGACAACGACCTCTTCAAGCGGTGTGAACCATCATCATCACCAGCATCAACAGCATCAGCATCAGCAGAACTTCCAACAACAGCAACAGCAGCAACACCAGAACGCCTGGCAGGCGATGATGCAGGCTAGTGGACAGGCTCAGTCTTCTTCGACAGCTGCCCAGCAGCCAAATCCCTATCTTCATCATCAACAGCCGCATCAATTTCAGCAATATCCTCCTTCTCAGCCGTACTCTCAGCCGCCGGGCCACCACGGCTATCCTCAAACGCCATATCCTTACCAGCAACATCCTCATCAGCCGCTACCAGGTCACAGCCAGCAAAGTCCTCAGCATCAGCAGCAGCAGACGCCCAAGAAGGACAGTGGTCACCAGCAACATCAGAGTCAATATCATCAACAGCTGCAAAGCGCCTATGGAACTCCTTCAAGTACCTCTGCTGCTGCAGCAGCTGCTGCTGCTGGTGCTTACCACCAATCTCAGCAGCATCAGACTCAGCTTTCCACAACTCCAAGCTCTGGTGGCTCAAAGCGGCAGCGACCAAGTGAGCAGCATCACTCAAAGGAGTCGGAAAAGACTGGCTCGAGCAGTGGCAGCAGTGGCAGCAGCAAAAAGTCAAAGTCCTCTTCGAGTAAGGGGACAGGTCACAAGTCGCCGAGCACCTCTTCGACAATTTCGACAAGTGCTTCTTCTTCTTCTTTGACGACAACTACCACCACTTCAAGTGCGTACTCTGCGAGTGCTTGGACTTCGCCGGCTATGCTTCCTCCTCATCAGCAGCAGCAACATCAGCAACCTCCACAACTTCCACAACATTCAGGGTGGCCTGGATTTTATCCTCCACCAGGACATCATCCAACCTGGAATCCAATGGCTCCACCACCACCGGTTCACGGATATCCACTTACTACACCACCTCAGCACCAGGCTTATCAGCAGCCTCAACCTCAGCCTCAGCAGCATCAGTATCCAATGGCACCACCAGCACCTCCCAGTGCTCATTATCCTGGTGGACCTCATTATCCGCCGCCGCCCCAATCGCCGTACAATCCGTACCATTCGATGGGAGTGCCACCACCACTTCCGCCACCGCATTCACAGCACTATCCACCACCGACTTCACAGTACGGAGGATTTGCTGGAGTGCCACCTTCAGCGGCCCCTCCTCCTCTACCTCATCCTTCGCATCACCCTTCGATGTTTCAAGCACCACCACCGATGCCACCACCTTCTTTACAAGGTACTCAACAGCCGCCTCAATCTCATCAACCTCAGCAACCTCAGCCTCAGCAAACTCAGCAGCCTCAACATCAGCCAGCAAAGATTGGCAAGTACGTCGGAGGCAGTCAGCCCTTTCCTTCGAGTATCAAAGGTAGGCGTTTTGATAAACCAGCTTTTTATTAGCTTTTTATGCTAACTTTTTGTGGTTAATTTTTCAACAGCTGAAAACGTTTCCTCCTCATCAACTGCAACCAAAGTGGAGGTGAAGGAAGAGGAAAAACCTCATCCAACCACGAGCACCACTGCTCACTCCAACCAGCAGCAGCAACCTGAAATAAAAAACGAAAAGACCCAAAGTCATGGCGTCAAGGGTGAGGGCCAAAGTGGACAGCAACTGACTACCACTAGCATCCTCACCGAAGACCCCAACTCTACCGCTTCCTCTTCAGTTGCCCCTGCAGCCGAGAACTCCCATCGAAGTGGCACTCCGCTCGAAGCCTCAGTGGACAGCGGCAGCAGCTCAGGTGATTTGCTGGTGGTGGGATCTATTGGTGGCGGGGGTGACGGTGGTGAAAGTGGTGACGGTGGTGATCAGGTCGCAGCAGCAGCTGACGTCAGCAAAAAGGAAAAGGAGCTGAAGAGACCTTCCTTTGTGGTAGGTGTTCTAACTTTTCTTTATCTTCGGAGTTTAGGTTCTAATTCCTTTCTCTTTCAACTTTTACCTTCCACCACAGGTTCGACCAGCGCCGCTTGAGGAGGACATCAGCGAAAGCGACGACACTGACGCGCTGAGCAACGAGGACGGCGACGAAGATGAGGACGATGACGACGACGAAAATGAAAATGAAGATAATGAAAATGCTGATAATGGTAACGAGGATGAGGACGAAGATGAGGACGACCAGGACGTGAACGAGGACGAACTGAGCGAGCAGCAACGAAAAGAGCGGGAAGAGCGGCGCCAGCGACGGGCGGCCAAGGAGGCGGAACAGGCTGCGGCTCGAGAGGAGCGATCCCGAAAGCGGGCCCGGGAGCGGAAGATCAAGCGGGCGCTGCGGAAGTTTGCGCGGGACTTTCCCGCCAATCTGGCGCTGGAGCGGGACGTGATGCTGCCGGTGATGCGCTGTCTGGGGCGGAATGACCTGCTAAGGTGTGGGCGCGTCTGCAGGGACTGGAATGGTAGGTGTTCTATGGGGAAAGTTTTTGTGATATTTTAAAGTTCTAATCACAAATCTTTTTATTTGCAGACTGGAGCCACGACCCGGTCCTCTGGCCGGAGGTGACGGTTCAGCCGGGCACCTCGATGACCGCCGCCATCCTGGTTGGCATTGTCCGCCGCCAGCCGCACCACCTCGACCTCAGTTGGTGCAACGTCCGCGAGCGGCAGCTCGCCTGGCTGCTGCCACGCCTACCGCAGCTGGTCTCGCTGAAGTTGACCGGCGTTGATGGCGGCGATGGGCTGACGCTGGCCGCCCTGCACAGCTGCAACTGCCCGCTGCTCAGCTCGATTGACCTCAGCTGGACGGCGGCCGGAGATGAACATGTGCGGCTGCTGCTCAGTCGGCCGCCTGATACTCGGCCCGGCATGAGTGAGGGCCGAAGTCGGCTACGGTATCTCTCGGAGGTGAAGTTTACTGGTAAGGGAAATAGTTTGAATTTTTCAAAAAGGATCGAGATTTTTAATTTTTTTTTATTTTCAGGCACCAAGGTCACCGACGAGACCATTCGCCAGCTGGTGAGCCACCTCCCCCTCATCGAGAAGCTCGACCTGAGCGAGTGTCCGCTGATCACCGACGCGGGCGTGGCGGCGCTGGCGGCCAGCGCCCAGGCGCGGCACCGCCTCTTGGCACTGAACCTCGCCCGCTGCCGCCGACTGACCGACGCCAGTCTTCGCCTGCTGGCCGGCTGCCCCACCCTGCAGCTGCTCGACCTGCGCTCCTGCGAAGCGGTCAGCCTCGATGCCTGTCAGCGCTTTCTGAAGGGCGAAACTCCTGCTGCTGGTTCGACTGAAGATATCTCTTCAGGAGGATCGCTTGCTGTAGGCCTGACTGAAAACTACGGGAGCTCCAGTTTAGTGGTGGTGGAGGACAGTCCGCTCTCGGCCCACTCCGCCGAGTCGAGCACAGGATCGCCGGCCACGCCGCCGACGAATCCTCTGATTCCCGTTCCCACTCCTCCTCCCATTGCAAAGCAAAGCAGCAGCAGCAGCACTAGTCGACTAGTCAGCCACAAGAAGAAGATTCTGCACAGTTGCCGAGGGCACTGGCAGATGGCCGAGGAGCGGTACTTTGTGAAGCGGCCGCCGGTGAGCTAGGCTCATTTACCACACACTTTTTCAGCATTTTAAATGAACTGAACTGGACTGAGGAACTGTTTTAACTTTGGACTGGAACTACTTTTATTTCGACTTCTACTACTACAACTATTACTACTTCTACTGACAAACAACAACAAGGACTTCTTCATCATCATCATCTTTTCCCATCTTCACTTTCTCCCCTATCATCACTATTTGCTAATTTATCACTTTCCCTCCCCCCTCGACTTTTGCTTTCTTTCCTCTTTCTGTATATTTTTTCCCTCCCATTTGCTGACTTCCCATTTATTTACCAGTTGACTGTTCTTCTTCGATTGACCCTCTCTTACATATAGTAGCCGCTATTGTATCTTCTTCTTCTTCTTCTTTTTCGACTTTGACTTTTTTCTTTTTCATCGTCACCATCAGTGTTTGACCATCAGTGTTCTTTTCTTTTCTTTCCCATCTTTCCTGATTTTATTTTATATTTTGTAATTGTACTACTGTAAACATTGTCATTTGCACTGCATCTGTATTTTTTCTCGCTTTCTCTCTCTCTCTATTAATTTTTTGTCTTCTGTCTTTCTCTTTTCCGCAACAACGACGACAAACAAATAAACACACAAACATTTTTAATAATTTCGAACTTTGCAACATTCATTTTTATGACAATGTAACAGACAAAACAATGATAATTAAGACATACTCGTGTAAGAACTGATCAGTTTGCTGATGGCATATTTTGTTGGTGCACTGCTAATTCTGATTACTGAGGTACTAGATTACGAGCCTGCCTCAGTATGGAGACAATCGCAAAACGCAATCGCTCAAGGCTAAATCGGTTCGGCGAATGCGATAGGTCTCTAGGAACACTGTAAGAAATTTAGGTATTTTGTAAATGTATCTTACTAAAAACGTCATTTTCAAAAATATATTTTAGAACTTGTTAAATCACGTGACCTAAATTTCTTACAGTGGACGCGTGAGTTGCAGTGGAGAGAGAGAGGGAGAGAAAGAGAGAGAGAGAGAGAGAGAGAGAGAGAGAGAGAGAGAGAGAGAGAGAGAAAGAGCAGAGGGACCACAGGCACGTGGCTTGCTCAGTGGTTTTTGTTTTGATTTGAGCCCTTTACATTGTCCACTTTGTCTTCAGCTGCTGAACTGTTAACTTTGTTTTTTCCATTTATTTTTTGCGTTTTTAGCCACCTACACAGGAAAATGTCCGGCACCGAGCAGCTGTTTGAATCTGAAGATGACATGTACGACGAGTTTGATTGTGAAAATGTCAATGAAGTGAGTGAGGCATTGAGTGAGAATGAAGATTCAGAGAATGACTCTGATGCCACTGAAATTGATGATGAGGATTATGAAGCAGTCAGTGGTGAGTGGGCAGTGGGTGGATTTATTTTATATTTTGTGTAACACTTTTTCATTCTGCAGAATCTCAGCAAACTGAAGCAGCGGTCAATGGAAGCTCGAGCAATGTTTCCGTAGAGCGGCAGCCAAATCGTCTTCAAAGAAAAACTAAAAAGCACAAGTGTCAACAGTGCGACAAAAGCTTTGATTGTTTATATCATCTCAAACTTCACCACCGGGTGCACACTGGCGTTCGACCTTACAAGTGCACAGTGTGCTCTAAATCATTCGCACTGATTGGTAATCTCAAAACACATCAACGGGTGCACACTGGCGATCGACCGTACAAATGCCCAACATGCTCCAAGGCATTCACACAACTCAGCAGTCTGCAAACACACCAAGTAGTGCACACTGACCTCCGACCTTACCAATGCCCAACATGCTCCAAAGCATTCACCCAACTTGGTCATCTCAAAACACATCAACTGGTGCACACTGACTTTCGACCGTACAAATGCACAACATGCTCCAAAGCATTCAAAAGCAACAGAGAACTCAAACAACACCAAAAAGTTCACACTGACGCCAGATCATTTCAATGCACCATTTGTCGGCAAACGTTCAAAAGGAAAAATGCTCTCAAAATACATTTTCAAGCTAAGCATCCCTATTAAAACTGCCTTACCTGACTCCTTTCATAGCATATGCATTTTTTGTAAAAAATATTTTTTTTGTTTTTCCTTCCACTGAACACTATTTGTAATTTATCAAGCTGTTCGTAAAATTAAAGCACTGATTTGAAATCTTTTTTATATTTGTTTGTAAAATTACTTGCAAGCACTACCGACACCGTTGGTGAACACAACAGCCAGTCAGCTGTTTAAAAAGTGGTTTTGGCACAAATGAAATTGCTCAACTGGTATTGCCCGTTTGGCCGTTGAAAAATGTATCATCTTGTGTTTGGAACATTAAAGTCGCTACTGAAAGCGACCTACTCGACTTGCCAAAGTATTATACTTACGCAAAAATGTGGCCTCACATAAGATCTATAACAGTTTTTGAATTGAACAACTTGTGTGAATCCATTTGCAAGAGCTCCCTCTAGTTGAGAGTCAGCTAAAAAAAGGGGACTTTATTTTCAATTGGCCATATCTCGGGAACCACTTGGAATTTCGGGATTCTGTTTACGCCAAAATGCTCCGGAGAACTTCCGCTACCGGAAATAGAGTCCAAAATGTCCAAAAAAATCTTGAATGTGTTTATCAAGGTTCGAACTTGAGACCTTCTGCGTGTTAGGCAGATGTGATAACCGACTACACCATAAACACGGTTCGCTGAGGTGGAGTGCCTCCTGAACGACCTTATGTGTAGCGAAATGGAGTCAATGCAGGGCAGTGGCAGTGGCAGTGGTAGTAGTCCTGCATTGCCTTCTACAATGTAACCACAGTGGCGATGCTATTTTCTATAGCAGTGCAGTCGGGCACACTGCTGTCGTCTGCTGCTGCTGGTGATGAACATGCTTTATCCACAGAGAGAAGACAGACAGTGCTGAGACTGCCACCAAAAAGTGCTGCCCACAGATTCGCTGCTGCTGATGCTGCTGCCACTTGAAGACACTGAATCGCATTCGGTGGCCGGTGCTGGTCGGCGCTGGTCCTCTTCTTCTTCTTCTTCTTCTTTTCCTGATTATTCTTGTTCAATCCAAAAGTTTTTTCACTGACTGACCATCTTGCTAACTTTTAAACTTTTTAAGCTTTTGACAGTTTTAAGCTGTTTTTTGTTTTAGGGTGATCCTGTTTTTAACCCTTTTCCCTTTTCGCGTTTTTTCAGTTGACATTTGAAATTTAAAAGTTTTGTCTCAACACCTTTTTCATTACTTCCTTCAGCACCTGTTAAAAGTCATCTAAAAGTGCTCAATTGTTTTAGCGCCAATTTAATTTTTTCATCACCAGTGACCATTTTCGCTGAAGCAACCGGATTAAAACCTTTGTCTACATTTTTGTACTCTGATTCATCTCACTCTACTCTATTCTGTACAAGACACTGTTACTCTTTTCCCGCTAACTCACTTGAACGCAAAGCTGAAAAGGTTTTCCGGTGCAGCGCATTCTGCTGCTGTTGCCGCAGCTGATGCTTAGCACAACCAAAGCGCAATGTCGTGAAATACCGCAAGATTTCCTTCTTTTTCTCATTCTCTTTTCTGGTAACACCATCATCAAAAGTAAGTGGATGAATCATCATCGGGTGCTCGACGGTCTTTATATTTCCCTCTTAGGCTTTTCATTTTTTTGTAAATTCTGCAAAAGCTCACATTTCGCACTAACAATTTGACATCGGTGCACAAGACAAGTGCTATTGTATTGACTTGCGTTTTCTCCTCTTCTTTGTTCTTTTGCAGAAAAGCGTCTGTGGATTTGCATTACTACACTTGCTTGCTATATTTGCGCCACATTTTTGATGATTATATTTTATTGACAGTAAAGCGCGCAATACAGTGTGCCCAATACTAATGACCGCTTGCTTTTATCAAAATACGCTCTTATCTTTATCAAAACAAAGCATCCTATCAGAACATCTTTTTAGATCAGTGTCAATGTGCACAAACACCGTTGCGCACATTGTTGTGCACGCAAAAAAGAAGCGAACATACTTTGACAAAATCATAAAAAGACTCTCACTACTACGCATCACCAGCAGCACTGGGGCAACAGTAAAGAAAAGTGCTGATTAAAAAAGTGTCACTGCCATTTTTCCATAGAAAAAAGAGTAAGAGTCTTTACATCTATACAAACACTACTTAACGATTTTAAAATTAAAACTAAATCGCTAATTAATTTAATTTCTAATGCGCCACTCTCTTTCTCTTTCTCTTTTTTAGTTTCCAGGGCTGATCAATTAGTCAACTCAAATGCTACGCAGCACTTTCTTTTTATTTTATGTGTTATTTTTTTGTTGTTGCTGCAGATGCGTCGGCGGCATCGTTGTCCTCACAAAGAAAGCTTTCACAGCACAGACCCCTTGATCATTACCCAACGACCACAGATGAGCAGACTAAAGGACGGTGACAGTAGTTAGCTGAAACAACAGCAGCAGCAGCCCATTAAGCACGAGCAAAAAAAGAGGCCCTCAATTCGCAGAACAATTTGAACTCTCTGAGAAACGAGGAGAGAAAACTGGAGAGAGAGAGCGAGGGTGGCCTGCCACTTCAGTCATCTGTGGCTGTAGTAGTGAAGGTAGGGTTAAGGTCATCGGTGGCAAGGTCAAAAACAGTGAGAAGGAAAGAAGAAGAGAAAGTGAGCGGGATATTAACTGCCACTGCAAGTTTATGACTGAATAGATTGTCGGAGTGAATCGTATGATGTCGCAATAACCCCACCAAAACTCTTTCTCTTTCTTTGCCTAGAGATGCCCGCGTCTGTGCAGCAAAATGTGCAGTTCCCTTGAAATGCCCTTGAATTCCCTTTGCTCTCTCTCTTCTCTTTTTCTTGGATTCCACAAATCAATTCTTCATGGTCTTCTTGGGCAGCAACGGGGCAACAACGGGGCAGCAATAGCAACAGCAACAGCTGCAAAACATTCTTTCCAAAGCACAGAAGTACAAAATATGGTCTTGCTACTTTGTACTAAAGTTATGACCACCCCGTCGTCAACATCTTTTTAGAATAGGGAGAGAAGATGGCTGAATTTGTTTTTTTCTAGTGAAAAACGCAAAATGTGTTGCTGCACTTTCGCTTTCCCAGCTTTCTCTCACAAGAAAAGCTCAAAGTGCAAAGAATAAGGGATTCTTTTTGTGGCGGTGAGACTGTCAAAAGTAGTCACATGTTCTCTTCTTTTGCTGTCACTAGTTTTTTATTTAGTGCCCTCAGTGGTTAACCCATTAAAAAGGTCAGAGAGATAGGCTGGAATGGCATGTTCATGGCTGGACGACCCTTTCCTTTTTATGGCTCGTTTTTAAGTAGTCCCTTTTGCCAAATTTGATCACTGAGTAACAGCACAAGCCTTTTTATTTGCTTTTAATTAATCTGCGCTTTTAATTGCCAATATCGAGTTTGATCTCTTTCCCTCAGTCCACCCTTTTGTGTCAACCCTTTTGTTATCTTTTTGCAAATCTTGTGCATGAGATAATAAAACAGAGCTCACCATAAAACAGCTTCGGTGGCTGACTGACTGACTGCTTCTTCCTCTTTCGCACTTTGCTGACTTTGCTCAGTTGTGCAACAATTTGAGAATCAATTTACCCTTTTTCTTTTTTTATTGTCACTTTTTGCTTTTTGTTCGCATTGCTTTTTTAGGCCTATTCAGGCGATGTTAACAGCAAAATGAAAATTAGAAAACAGCAAAAAAAAGAAAGAGCACGTTTAGTGGAAACTTCTGCTTTGGCGTCAGATCTGACTGACTCCGGGATTTTGTGCATGAAATAGACAGCAGAAAACGATGAACAAAAAAACTTTAAGGGAAATAATGCTCTAAATGGAAAACTCCTTATTAGTTAGAGTTCGTTTTAGGTTTAGTAAGAAAACTCATCGGTTTTGCATTCATCAACGAGAAATTTTACAAACTGGTCGTTTCATTTTATTGCAAAAAATCATTTCAATTTTTCAATTCTAATCATCTTTTTTTGCAATTTTTTCCTCACAGTGCCACCAATCATAATCATCCTTTGATTCACAATACTTTAAAACTATACTTCATCTCAACAAACTACGGGTCTAACTTTCTGGTCAACACATCTTCACACTACTAAAACTTATCATCATCTTATCATCATCATTATCCCTCCCCACTTATTACCAACATGTCACCTTTGCCAATGTTCCGCTTCTCATCATCATCATCATCAACATCATCACCACCATCAACAGCTTCTTCATTGACTAACATCTCAACAACCTCAATGATCACGCCCCTTCGAGAGCTGAAAGACTACCTTGAAAAGTTGGAAGCTGACAATGGATTGTTGCGTCAAGAAAACGCCCACTTAAATGAGGAGTTGAGGAAGAAGGAAAAGATGCTCACTGAAAGTCATCTCAAGGACGTTTCTGATCAACTTTTCAGCGCTTTTCTAGAGCGCACCTTCATCGCTATGGGCGGTGATGAGGTGGTCAACAAGAAATGTCGCTGCCGTGAACATCTCGCTCAAAGCATTCGCCAAGTTATCGGCAAAATTGGCGTTCAAAAGTGTACAAAAGTTGAGCCGACTTTTGGTGGGAGTAATGGTAACTTTCCCTACTCTTCTCCGCCAACTTCTTCGGTGTCTTCGCCTGAGCTAGCTGAGCTGGTTCCACTTGCTCATCACAATTTTCATCAGGTAAATCAAAGTCTCAAAGTCTCCTGTGATCCTCTTCCAACGGCGATTGACTTTTCGACGACCACTTCTGCTTTCTGGAAATTGGGAAAACAGGACAGGGATCTTGTTCATGAGCTGGCCACTTTGCCTCCACTGATTCCACCGCCACTTTTTAAAGTTGAAAACTGCTCAAATCAGGTCGAGACTAAAAACGAGCCAGAGTCGTCTTCTGATGATGATGAAGAGGAGGAAGTTGATGTAGTAAAGCTTGAAGATCATGTGAAAGCTAAAGATGATAAGATCAGCAGCATCTTCAAATGCGAGCACTGCAGCACTCCATTGCTCAATTGTGAAAAGCTGGAACATCACTTAAAGAAATGTAAAGTATTCCAGCAATTTCAATTATCACCGTCGACTCTCTCAATGCTCAGCCAGCAGCATCAGTACTATCAACATTATCAACAGCAGCAGCAGCAGCAGCAGCAAAATCGTTTTCAGGCTTACACTTTTCAGCAGCAGCAAATTCCACAGCTGCCAGCATTGCCGGTTTCAACAGCAGCTGCTTCCTCAGCTTATTCAGATCAGTTTCACTTCAGTTCTTCTCCTGGCACAATCAGCGGTCACCACAGCACTCCTCCCTGGTCCACCAGCTATCCTTCAACCATCACGACCGGTTATGAGCACCAAATCTCATCATCATCTGCGGCTTCAAAGTTCTCAGCCCTAGCTGCACTGGCCACTGCCACTCCAACTACTACTGCTGCTACTGTACTTTCACCCTCAATTGCCATCATCTCTTCATCTTCACCTCCATCTTTATCATCTTTATCTCTGGCAAACTCCACCACCACAGCTACTTCAACTTCAGAAAATGGACACAAACAAAGTTCAACAAAAAACAAAACTAATTTTTGTCCGGCAAAGCGAACTCGCTACAGTGGCGTCGGTCGCTACCGTTGCGAGTGGCCCGACTGCTCCTACACGCCCCACTTTCTGCGCGACCTCCGCCGGCACATGTTCAAGCACACCGGCGACAAGAAGCACAAGTGTCCGGTGGCCGGCTGCGACTTTGTATCCGTCTGGAAGACCAGCCTTCTGCAGCATCAGCGAAAGAAGCACCAGCAGTGTACGGTGAGTAGCAGCAGCAGCTCAAATACCGGAAATACCGAAAAAGGACATATACTTCATCACCTCAATTCATCATCGGCAATCAACTTACTGTGAATAATTACTACTACTACGGGTTTTAATAGTCAGTAATCAGAGTAAACCACACCAAAACACATCTCACATTTTTTCGCTTATTTGCTTCAAATCACTACGGGTACTTATGCTAGTGATCACTTTTTTTTATCAATCAGCCAGCTTATTTCAAACAAAAGCTTTTACACTCTCACATTTAATTTTTTTTTAAATTTTTTAATACTTTTGTACGACCACTTTTACTTTCGACAAACATAAATGAAGTTCATTAAATTTATTGTAAAAAATCAAAATTAAAATTTTTTAAAATTACTTGAAAACAAATTCATTTTGAAGTCATGGAAAGTTTGGTGCGCGATTTGGGAAAACAACAGCAAAATGCTCGCAAACAAGGGAAAATCAGACATGAGCAAAGAAAAGTAAAAGTGAAATTTTTAAACTTTTTTTCTTGGCCAGTATAGACTTTGCTGTATAGACAAAAATGACAAAGGTACGCCAATGGTGGCTTAGCGGTATAAAAAAGTACGAGTCATAAATTAGGCTGGTTTTGCAGGGAGAGCTGTCTAACAGATTAGGTGGTGGAGATTTTGTGACTATTCTTAGCAGTTGGGCTTGAAAACGTTTGAGCGCAAAGAAAAGCGGAGTGCAACATCATCACGAGAAATAATGATGATAATGATAAGAAATCTATTTAAATTGGCAGTGAAGCACCAGCGATGTTAGTTACCAGTACAGCTGGAAATGTTTGAGGAAAGAAAAGAGGGGAAACCAAAACCAGACAGTTCTTTTGGCTGCAGCTGATGTCAGCTGTCTGCTTTCCTTATCTCATCACTGGTCCGTTTTTTTAAAAAGAGGGTAATTAAAACAAACAACAGAACACACGGACTGACGTAAATGTACCTGAGTAACCAAAACTTGCCAAAAAGTCTGGTTTATTTATTTACAATTACTTGTCTGTCTGTGTTTATTGTTTTATGTCTCAAAATTGTTTTGTGATAAATTATCACTTTGATCTTTGCACTTAATTTTCAAACAAATCAGTTCAAATCGTTTCAACATTTTGTTGCCATTTTTTAAACTTTTTAGTTTTTATTTATCATTTTACAAAAATCAAACATCCTTATTATGTGTGGTAATCACACATTTCAGTGAAACAAGAGCAATTTAATTCTATTCAAATGAAAATGCTAAACAGTCTCAATTGTGCCTATCAAGAGTTTAAAGTTAAAAAACAGTTGGCATTTATGAGCACATTTTTTAACATCTGACGACACAGTTTCATTTAGTGATAACAAAAGTGGCAGACAGCTGATAAAACAAACAAACACAAACAAAAAGTAAAACACTGTGATTTCAGGATGCCTTTATTACCCTTTTGCAGGTGTTGTAAGAAATAAGAAGAAGAAAGAGATGTTCCAAACTTCAACCTCAGACAGCGATGATAAAAAGACGTTCCTGTTTGGTTTGGCAAGTAATACACATTATTGTCATCGTCAACCAGAAAGCAGCATCAGTGCGATCTCAACTTTTTTTTCACCGTCATCAAACAACATTGATTGATTGAAAGTGCGCTCATGATTTCCGCTGAAGCGCATCAACCGACGCATAAAATTTTAATTTAGGCTATTTGATGATCAAACATCAAACATCAAACAAACTCATTTTTTGCGTCATTTCACTGCAAAGTTTTAACAGCAGCAAAAAAATTGGTGAGCATCTCCTTTGCGCTGTTTGCTGCTAAAAAATCATAAACAAACATGAAAGTAGGATGATTGCCAATTCTCTTGAGCTTGAACTTTGATAGTATTTTTTCTGCGCAAAAATGGAGCCGACTGTACTCAAATTCTCATCATCGTTATCATCATCATCATCATCATCATTTCAATTATCACTAGTTGTCATCATCTTCTTCATCACATCAGCTGTACGAACAACGAGATTACCACTTCAGCTAGAAAACTTTAATGCAAATGAGGATAGCAATCGAAATTATCTTCAGAGCGCCTTTCAAAATGCCACCGATCCGGCGGTCTACCAGAACTTCCTTCGACCCAGTGGAAACTGTCGAGGACATCGAAGAAGAAGAAGAAGAAGAGATTCAAATGCTTCAAAACTGAGCAAAAATCAGCCACTGAATGTAAACATGAGCCTGGAGCTGTACAACTACGCAACAGTGAACGATTTGACTTCGGTAAGAAAAACTCCATTTTTAATAATAGATTTTGAGTAATCTTTTATTCCCATTTTAACAGGAGTACACCTTTCAGTTTTTCCTCGACCTTGAGTGGTGCGATGAACGGCTAATTCTCAATGATAATGATAATAGAGATGATAAGGAAACCGATGATAAGTTGGATAAGCTGGGAACGCCCACTGAAGAGCGGTACTCCTTCATCGAGGGCGGCCAGTGGCACATTGACCGCATCTGGCGCCCCTCCATCTTTGTGGCCAACAACGAACAGGCCGGCTCAATTGACAATGACCAGCAGAGCTCGAATATGATTCGAATTGACGGGCGGACGGGTCGAATTTGGCTGCGGAAAAGGTAAACGGATTACCTTCTTTTTAAAGCAAAAAAACTTATCTCTTTTTATCTCTTAGAAAACAGCTTCACATCTTCTGCCTGATGGACTTCTCCCTCTTTCCCTTCGACCGCCAGCACTGCAGCGTCCACTTTGAGTCGAACGTCGACAACAGTCGGCACCTTCGCCTCAACTGGGGCGAGTTGTTTTTAGATCGAAACGGTCAAAAACAGCAAAGATCATCTTATCAACAGGACTCACACCATTTCACTTATCAAATTGCTGATAAGAGAAACTCCGAGGACAACGAGGAGATCATCCACAACCACGGCAGCTTCCGCACGATCGGCTTCCAGCTGGTGGACATTCACCTGGGCAGTTCAATCGTCAGCGGCCTCAGTGGAGTCAACTTCAGCCGCTGCACCTTTGACTTTACCCTCCAGCGGGAGTTTGCCCACCACCTGATGCTCGCCTACCTCCCATCGGCCCTCATCGTCGCCGTCAGCTGGACCTCCTTCTGGCTGGAGATCACCTCGCCACCGGCGCGAGTCCTCCTCGGCGTGACGACGATGCTCGCCCTGGTGACCAACTTTAAGTTGACCCGAGATCAGCTGCCCTCCATCTCCTACCTCAACGTCCTGGACGTCTGGAATCTGGTCTGCATCACCTTTATCGCCCTCTCGCTGGTGGAGTTTGCCGTAGTGAACTTCATCTACAACACTCAGAAGAGGAGAAAAGTTTTGAGAGCTATAAAGGGGCGATCTGAACGCTATAGAGAGGCGCAGAACAAGGCGGAAGGACTGTTCAAGGTGGGCAGTTCAGGGTCGCCAAAGGATCTGCTAAGTCAGCTTCTCTTTCATCGGCAGATTCAGGCGCATGATGTGTCGGCTGGTGAGTACAGAAAAAGTTCAAAATTTTTAACCTTTTTAACCAACTTTTTTGCTGCAGAAACGCTCGGAAAGCTCGCCTCGCTAAACTCAAAGTTGATGACGAGAACTGCAGCCCAAAACTCTCAAGGCGAGCAAAATTTTCTCACTGACAGAGAAATGCTCGCCGATGAGGAGATTTCCCCAAACGACACTTCCTCTAAACGAAAAGACCGCTCCTACACTGTGGTGTCCTTTGCCGATGGAGTTCAAAGTTCAAGTGGAGTAGATTCAAGTGCAAAAATGCCTCGAAAGTACACTACTACCACCTCATCCTCATCATCTACCTCAAATGGACTTCTTTCACCTTCTACTTCTAATTCAGCTTCATCTTCAGTGCCTCCCGTTCTGAAGCGAGTCTACTCGGGAGAATCAGCAAATTCTAATACAAACACAAACACAAACAACTTCCCCTTGACCGGAAGTAGCCGGCGAGGCAGTACAGTGAGCGTCCAGTCGGATGTTTTCTCCGCCAACCAAAGAGGGCGGAGAAAGTCGTTGCTCATCTCCTCCTCACCGGAAGTGCCTGCCCGCTTTGAGCTGACACCCGAGGAGCTCGCCCAGCGCATTGACCACTGGAGTCGGATACTGTTTCCGGCGGTTTTTACGCTTTTCAATCTGCTCTATTGGATGTCAGTTTTTCTGAGGAAAGCGCACTCTCAAGCGCCAAAATGGTAGCACTTTTTAAAGTGTTTAAAATTTAATTTTTTATTTATTTTGTACATAAAATTTTTTCTAGTTTAGTCAAAACAAAGGGTAACCGTAACTTTATAAGAATTTGAGTTTTGCTGCTGAAAATCGTTAAATAAGCAAAACTCCTTTAGATCACAATTTGAGCCGTCGACCGTGTCGGCCGGCACTGCTTATGAACGTCTAATTTCACACAAATTTTATTGTTTAAAAGCACTTATTATTGTCAGAGAGAATATTCTGCCGTAAAGTAAGAGAAAAAGGAGAACAAATCAATGAAAGGCGTGGTAGATGAAACACTTGAAACGTTTGTGCTCGGTGTGTGAAATCTCTAGAATCATTTGTGCAAAAAAGAGCACAAAACACAAAATTTCAGTAAAATCAATTCACCTGCAAAGTGAGCAGAAAAAGCAAGTTCTTAAAACAGCACAAAAGAAGAAACCTTTAAAAATCTGCTCAACAACTCAAAACTCAGTCTTTTCAACTAAACAAAAAAATACTTTTAAATCTTAAACTTAATTTAAATTACCACTACAAAAGATGGCCGCCGCAGCGACCAAAGTCTTCATCCTCTTCGGCATCACCGTCTTCCTCCTGGTGATCGCCCTGATGCACGCCCGTCCTGACATGGACGTCCGCGAGTCGTCGGTCACCTACCGTGCTCGTCACTTCATCAACGCCTACTACTGGCCCCTCTGGACCCGAGTTCCCGAAGACTTTCGATCCCTGCTCACCCTGGTTCCCACCACCATCATCTACCTGGCCACACACCCCTTCACATACCTGCAGATGCCCGACGACGAGTACGACATGATCACCCGATCCGGTTTCAAGTGCAGCCCGCAAAGAATCGCCATGGTCAATCGAAATCTGGAAAGCCTTTTGGCGAACTGCCGAAAAACCGTTCCCCTCGCCGATGCTGTTTGCGGAAAAACTAATTATAAAAACGTCTTCTGCTCGCCGGACACCTCCCACCTGCTGCCAGCCTGCCGAATGGTCAACTACCTGGGCAATTATCTGCTGCCATCGAAAAGCTTTGGCAGGGAACTTCGAGGTCTCCTGCGGCGGTACATCATCCAGGCGAGCGGCGTGAACATCTGCAAGGAGTACCCCGGGAAGACGCTCGGTCTGAATGACCTCCACCGGTCGAAACACGGCTGGCCGACCGGCTATCAGCTGATGCTCTTCACCCTCGCCTACTACTACATCGAGATGATGCTCTTCGTGTACATGTTCTACTTTGTGGAGGACTCCTATGAGGTGTAGTAGTGGTGCAGTAGCTATAAAAAAGTAGACTTTAGCCCTAGCCTTAGCACTCTTACTAAACCAAATTATTTCTGTCAATTTATATTTGAAAAAGTTTTTGCTTAGATATAATCAACTAAACTTTGAGCATTTTAAAGCAAAAATTAAACAAAGGCCATCGTCTTCTTGCCTATATTACCGCCCACCACCCTACTGAGAACCAGCTCCAGCAGGGTGACAAAAATGGCCACCACAAAAGGCGCCAGGAAGAGATTCCAGCCGAGAAAGAGCTTCTCAAAGGGGAGGCTGAAGCTAGTGGAGAGGAATCTAAAATAAAGATTAAAATAGTTGATCACCTTTGCTCTCAAAATTACCCAACAAAAAAGACTTACTCTAAAAACTTGAAACTCTCCGCTATTTGCAACAGAATCATCAACGCCGGAGTGACGTACTGAATGACCACTCGACTGGTAGGGCCAAACCGGAAACTAGAGTTGGAACCAGAAAACTTCTCCTCAATGGCCGACAGTCCGTAGCGTCCAAAGAGGAGGCACTGAAGGATGATCACCAGATTCAGCGTCCACACGGGCGCCCCAAAGGAGTCAAAGACGTCAAAAGTTTCGAGGCCATTCTAAACATTAATTAAATTAAAAACCGCATTAGATTTTAAGTTAACCCTTTTTCTCCCCTCAACAAATCTCCCATCAGCTTACCCTCTTGACCAAAATCAGGCCCAGTGCAAAGCTGGGCAGAATGACGGCGGCCAGGGTGGCCGCCCTTCGCTTGACGCAAAACTTCCTACCGGCGGAGTTGCTGTCCTTTCCAAATAGTACGTCCTCCAGCGCAAGAACCACCCCCTCGACGGTGATCGCCTGCGAGCCGAGCCCCAGGAGGAAGATCAACGCGTAGAAGGCGGTCGCCCAGAGGGAGGAGGCACCACCGGAAATGCCGGCGGCCAGCGCCCGGGGCACCAGCACAAAGATGGCGCCCGTGCTGCGAAGGTCTCTGGACACTGCAGGAGCTACTCCCCCCTCAACCGCCATCAGGTGGCCGGCGAGGGCGTAGAAGCCTAAGACGGTGACCAGGCCCACCAGCGTGTGCAGAGCCACCAGCGCCTTCAGGTGACGCCCAAATTGGGCGCCAACATGGCGGCCATCAGCTCGGCGGTAGCTGCCCAGCGCGGTGAGGGCGCCCAGGCCGAGGCCGTAGCTGAAAAGGACCTGCTTGGCGGCGTCCATCCACGCTTCGGCGGAGTAAATTTGATGGAATCGGGGCAACAGGTAATTGCAGATTCCATTGAAGGCGCCAGGCAGGAAGAGGGCAAGAACTGAAAAGACGATCATCGCCAGCGGGGGCAGAATTCCGGTGAGCAGATTGGCGCAGCGAATGCTTCGAGCTCCTCGCACCAGAATCACAAAGACAAGTAGCCAACTGAGAAGCAGCGTAAAGACCAGCCCCGGCTGAAGGCTTTCCATTGATGAGGTCGAACTTTCGAACTCAAACCGCTCAGCTCCGAGGACGTTCCGCCGGAAGAACTCCTCTTCAGGACTTTTTAGCGTTCGATTTAAAACGGTGGCGGCGTAGCTTTCAGTACAGTTGGCGCTGTTCCAGACGTTATCACAGCTTCCGCTGATGACGCCCTCCAGCCCCAGCGTGGCCGTGGTGAGGAGGTAGACGCCGCTCCAGGCTACCACCACGATGTAGTAGACGTTGATGATGGCGGCGAGGGTGAGGGCGGCGAAACCGAGGGCCCGGGCGCCACAGGGCGCCAGCTGGAGCCAGGCGGTGGCCGCGCCCGTCTGGAAGGCCTGCCCCACGGCGACCTCTACCGTCAGAAGGGGAAGCCCCAACAGAAGGATACAGCTGAGGTAGGGAAGGAGGAAGGCAGCTAGTAAAAAGAGGGGGAGTTTAAAAGGAGTTCAAAAGGGGAGTTCAAAAGGAGTTCTCAAAAAGGTCAACTTTTTATTGTTTACCTCCGCCGTGCTTGTAAAAGAGAAAGGGAAGCCGCCAAATGGTGCCCAGACCTAGCGTGTAACTGAGCGTCGACCAGAGAAAGTGATGTGGGCGGACCCAGTGTTGGCGCCCCTTTGGCGCCTGAGCATTGGAGATCATCTTTGAGTTGGTGGTTAATTAAGTTTAAGTTTGAGCTTTTCTTTTAAAATATCTTTCCTCAGCAACTGCGTAGTTGGTTTTTATACAATATTTTATTAGTACTCTGGTTTTTTGATAGTTTAGCAGCTAAAAAGTGTCTAATCTTATCAAGTATTGCTGACACTTTTTTTTCATTCACGATTTTTTAGCCAAAATCCGACAATAAGACCATGTGATTGATTTTGCGAATGTGTTGATGTTGATGTTGAAGGCTGTGTGAGTGATTTAGATTGTTCAGAGATTGTTTCAGAGTAATGGCATGAAAAAGGATGATAAAAAAGCCGTCCAAGGTGCTCTATTTATAAGTGTTGATAAACAGTTGAGAAAGTTGCTGTAGCTTGATTTATGTAACATAATCACCAAAAAAACGGATTGGCTACGAAATGTGCAACAATATCATCATATTAAAAAAAGTTGATAAAAGAGACCAAAGTTGCAAATAAACAGAAAAGCAAAACTCACAATTTTTTGTCAGGCACTTTAGTACCGGAACAGGGGCTGCTGATGCTGATGCTGATGCTTCAGAGATAAATATCAGCATAAGTTGACGCTTGAAACGCATGAAATGAAACCATTAGGATTAACTTTAAAATTTTAAAAATTAAAAACAAAAACAAATCTAAACAGACAGCAGCAGCAGCAGTGCTGCCATCTACTAGCAAGGCGCCAGTACCACGGCGCCGATTCGAAGCTTCTAGAGAGAAGCAATTCAGGTGCGAACAGAGCATGCGTACATCATGAATTTTGAAAACGTTGGCGCGAGTGAGCAGCAGGAAAGAGGACACTGCCTGAGCACACAAAGTAGACACAAAGAGGAACACACAAAGACCGAGCCTACGACGCAGAAAGAAGAAGAACTTTGTGGCTCACTGTGCAAAACAGCAGCACTGGCAGAAAGCAAGGCACACCACCACCACCACCACCACGAAGCAAACATATCACACTGTCTACGGTCCACACAAATCTGTTCAGCACAAAGAGTGTCAGCTTCAGTGATTCAAGTCGAACAAAAAACCGTCCCAAAAAAGTAGCAATCTATTTCGCTTTCAAATATCCATTTTGCAAATCTTGTTTGGCGTATTTCGGTTCTCACCTTGGTTGGTTGGTTGGTAAGTCTCTCTTGATTTTCTCTCTTGATTTGATATCCACTATCTAACCACTCTAATCTCATCATCTTTCACTTCTGCCTTGGGCATACAACAGCAGCAATCCTTCTGACAATCAATCAGTCAATCAATCAATCCACCGATCATGCTGCCTCGTTTGACCAGCTTACCACCTCCACGGGAAAGCCATGGGAGCTCCCACCGTGCACTGCTGCTGCCGCCGACGCCCGTCACAGTCAGTCCCTCACCTGCTCCGGTTTCTCCTGCTGCCACTGTTGACGATAATGTCGACTCAAATGTGAGTGCTCCGTCCTCTTCTTTGCCGGTGCCGTCGTTTGCCCATCGTGCATCATCTCCCGTGGCCCGTCGTCCTGCTCCCGTGGCCCGTCCTGCCCCCGAGAATCAAAATGAGGAACAGGAAGTTGAAGTTGAAGTTGAAGCTGGCCACCTCTTCCCCTCGGAGCGCAGCCTCGGCCGTCCGCTGGCCGTCGGCGACATCGTCTGGGCCCGGCAGCCCCCTCCCCCCTCCCGAGCCGGTGGTCGGTGGTGGCCGGCGGTGGTGGTCGACCCGCGATCGCTGCTGCACTATGACCGAGGTAACTCCTTGACGCGACCGCTTCGACGCTACATCCGCTCCAGTCGGCCTCGCCGCTCTCAGCGCGCCAACTACCGACTGGTGCACTTCCTGAAGACGGAGGGAGGACCCGAGGAGAACAGTGTCGCCTGGATTGCCCGCTGCAAGCTGACGCCGTACAGCGATGCGGAGGCTCGGCTCAACTTTGGGCCGGTTGCCAACAGAGGAAGTAGTGGCCGTGGTCGTGGTAGCCAGAGCCAGCGCCAGCGTCAGCGTGGAAATTTCCCGGCCATCAATGCCTTCATTCACGCCGTGGTGGAGGCTGACAAGCTGCTGGGAAGACGCCAGCGCCGTGGACGGCAGATTCCCGTCGAGGTGGAGGATAATTAGGGTGAGAATCAAGAAGAGTGAAGACTACCACCACCACAACTTCAGTATTTGAGAATCTTTCAACACATGTCTGCAGAAGGCATCACGTTCTGCCATAAACCTCTTTTCTCTGTTTTCATCTCTTTTCAGACTCTACCGTTCTTTACCCCTCTTCTCTTCTCTTAAACAACAACAACAGCAACAACAACAACAACAGCACACACACACATTCTCTGTCAGGTTTCAGGTTTTAGATTTCTCTTCCTCCTGCTCTGATGTTAATCTGATTGATCACACACACACACTGATCACATCAACAGAATATTCCAACAACTGATAACAGTACACTCTTTTCTTGCAATCCTAAGTGGAACGATAATCTTTGCATCCTCTTCTTTAAACCTTAGCTAATGCACACACACACACTTTCTGATTTGTAAACACAAACATTCTTTTTCCAATTTTTATACATTTGTTCAGTAATAAAAATCATTTTTAAAAGCTACTTAACTCATCGTTTACGAAAGCTCTCTTTGGGTATCGTTGAAAAGCATTTTTTAAAAACATGAAATAAAGTGTTACAAAGAATTATCATCATCAAGCAATACAAAAAGAAGAAGTTCATCAAAACAATAAAAAGAGGTGCAAAAGACGTAAAATACGTAAAAGAGATAAAGTTTTGGAGGGATGCGGAAAACGATGATGATGATGATGATGATGATGATAATAAGAGCCTGCCATCTAATAATAATGCTCACCAGCTAGACCAGCTTTTACGAGGCATTAGCAGCATCGTTGTTGCTGCCACTGCTTTCGCCAGTGCTTGATGAGCTCAACTTACCTTTTCCGTAGTTAGATGTTCCTCCTTTCTCCTTCTTTTCTTCCTCCTCAATGGCCCCCAAAATCATCTCGTAGATGGCCTCTGAGATGCGCACCAGCTCGCCCTTGGGATTGCCGTCAATGAAGAAGGCCTGTCCTACCGGGTACTCGTCGTCGTCGTCCCGGCGAGGGGCAATGTCAAAGGAGGGCGCCTTTTTGCTGTCGAAGCGAATCATCACAGTGTCGGTGTCCAGCGTGGGGAAGGGCGCCGGATTGGCGGTGGAGTTCCCCTGCATAATCGCCTTCAATTCAAGCAGTTTCTCTTTCGCTTTTAGGTCACTGAAGCCTGCTGAACCAGGCTTCACCTCCTGGTACAGCTGGCGAAGGCACTGCAGCTGGTAGGTCACATCTTGGGCGATGGCTCGCTCTGCCAGGAAGTCGTCGAGCTTCTTCTGCGCCGTTCGGGAGCTCATGGTTTATTCAGAGGAGGTTCAAACGAGGAAATAGTAGTAGTATTCGGTGGTGGTAGTGGTTAGCTGGTGGTTGCTGGGGGGGGGGGGCACAAACGCTGCGATAACTGTTTGATCGAACTAGGTGAACAACACACTATATGTCAACAAAACAACAATTACTACAACAAAAAACAGCACACTACTTACCTGATTAAAAGTTGTTTTTTCTGGAAAAAGTTTTTTCCCCCGACCTTTTCTCCTTGGGTTTTGGCACTTCTCTCTCTCTCTCTCTCTCTCTTGGGGGCTGATCCTCGTCACTGATTCCCCTTCTTCTTCTTCTTCAACGCTTCCTTTGCTTCCCCGAAGTAGAATCCTCTCTCTGCAAACTACACTACACTGCACTACAGTCCCTTTGTGTGCGCACTGCGCAGCACTTCCCAAGCGGAAAATTGTACAATCATTGCGGCGCGCTGCATCACTGCTGATGTTCACAGATAACGTGCTATGACTTTGTTGTCTTTTTTTTGCAAATCCTACAAGTGGCAATCGCCGACCAAAATGCCCCTTCTGATTTCCTTCTGATTCAGGGGGTTTTGGTTTAGTGTTTTAATGCGAAATCAGATAAGATAAAGCCTGCAAGGGAATAAGAGTCATCAGGCGTTACAAAAAAAAGGAAGTTCACTCAAATAATCAGATAACCAGTCAGAAACCACGCCCTTTACCAAAAAACTTTCCAGGCCCGTTCTTGTCAGCGCTTTTCCGCAAAACAGCAACAGCAACAGCGCTGCCATCTATTGGTGAGGATCTGAAACAAACTAAAAAAGCTTTGCTTCAAATCTTCGGGCGCTCGATCTGCGACTGCCTAGAAAGTGAATTTGGTTACCAAGATGGCGGCTGGGAGCGCAAGCTTTGCCCAGCCTGTTGTTTGCATTGGCTTTCCTCATGCCCACACAAAGAGAGACACTCTAAGCACACTGAGCAAAGCCTACGACGCAGAAAGAAGAAGAGGAACAAACTGTTGCTCACTGGGCACAGCTAACAGCATTGAAAAAGCACACACCACGACCACCACCACCAAAACCACTGTTGTCTACTGTCCACACTACTGTCCACAGCACAAACAGTGTCAGTTACAGTTCAGTGATTCAAACAGAATAAAAAAATCATATACAAGTGATCTTGTGTGCAGAAATAGCGTTTCCGAGCAACAACTCCACCAACCAGCCAACCAACCAATCGATCATGTCGACGGTGTTTAAATACTTTAAAGACACATTTCTGCCCAAAAGTTGGAATCGTGGGTGCTTTGACGGTCCTCGCTCCTCATCTCCTGCGTCTGCTGCTGCTGCTAATGATGATGATGCTGCTGTTGGCGCTGTTGCCGACTTGAGTTCCTCTTTTTCCTCAAAGGTGCCATCGTTTGCTTTCGAGGCCTTTGCTCCTGAAGTCCTTGCTTCCAAGGCTCCTGCTCCCGAGGCACCTGCTCCCGAGGCCATTGCTCTCAAGGCTCCTGCTCCAGAGGCCATTGCTTCCAAGGCTCCTGCTCCCGAGGCACCTGCTCCCGAGGCCATTGCTCTCAA
>JAALOO010000357.1_pt1 | contig 41237 bp, 37 predicted proteins | sample 7257641 | NCBI WGS metagenome assembly JAALOO01 (sample SAMN14085613, study PRJNA598686) | mite metagenome | biome: ENVO:01001000; feature: ENVO:01001002; material: ENVO:01001226; isolation source: single female mite from University of Michigan culture on fish food culture... ...
CAAAAATCTCGCAGGTATCTTGAACTTTGCACCGGGCTGACGCCCGGTGTAATAACCCCGACCCGTATAAGCACGTTTCTGCTAAATATTACCACTACTAATTTTAGTATCAAGTTAGGCCTGAAAGGGGGAGGGAAAGGAAAAAAGACGCTCACGCTTTCAAGCTAGTGATTTGAGTGATATGAGTAGGGATCCCGTTTTCTTTTGATAACAACTGAGCAACAAGTTGGTTTTCGGTGCGACTAGTAGTGTTGTATTTGCAACATTTAATCACACACTTTTCCTCCTCTCGACACTAGAAACCACTGCTTTTCGCCGCCGACGGCAAGTTCAAGTGGTTCCTGCAGGCAAACTGCCGCAGCATAAACGCCCACTACTGGCCAACCATCTGGTGCTACCAGACGAATGTGCACACCCCGCTGGCCACCATCCTTCGTGGCTTCTTGCCCAAGCTGAAGTACCATCGAGAGTACATTCGCACCGAGGACGGCGGCCAGATTAGCTTAGACTGGTACGATCCGGAAGGAGATGGTGGACAATGTCCGGCAGTAGAAGAGGGCGGCCACCGTCAGTGCACCTCCAAGGTCCACCAGGCGCTCTGCTCGCCCATCGCCCTCTTCCTGCCGGGCGTCACCGGGTGCTCCCAGTCCGAATACATCAAGACCTTTGTTCCCATTGCCCACCGCCTGGGCTACCGCGCCGTGGCGCTCAACTACCGCGGAATGGGCGACACGGAACTACTTACACCAAAACTGTACTGTGCAGCTGACGATAATGACCTCCGCACGGCGCTGAAGCATATCAGGGCGAGCAACCCGAACGCCAAGCTAGTGGCCACCGGTCTCTCTCTGGGCGGCGTCATCCTCACCCGCTACCTGATCGCCACTGGAGAGCAGGCCCTGGTGGACGCCGCCTACCTCGTATCAGTGGTGTGGAACTTCCCCGAGGCGCTGCCCAACATGGAACGCCTGCCGAACCTTCCCATCAACCGCTTTGTCACCAATGCGCTGGTCAATATCGTCAACAAGCACCAAGAGCGTTTCGACGGCCTGGAGCAGTACGACCTGGCCGCCGTGCGGAAGTGCACGTCGATGCGAGACTTTGACCAGCACTTTACGATTAAGGTAAAGTTTTTAGAAAGGAATTGCAAGTTGATTTTAACTTACATTTTTTCATCTTTTAGATGTTCAACTTTCCCACCGCCCACGACTACTACAATGAGTGCGTCAACAAGGGCAAACTGGCCGGGATCAAGAAGCCGACGCTGGCGCTGAACGCCCTCGACGACATGTTTGCGCCCATTGAGAGTGAGTTTTCATTACTTTAGAAAGAGGTGGATTTGCTAACTTTTGTTTACCTTTTCTTTCCTCTCTCTCTCTCTTCAGCCTTGCCCATCGACGAAGCCGAGCTGAGTGAACACGTGGCGCTGCTGGTCACCGCCCGTGGCGGTCACATCGGCTTCATGGACTCCTACGGCTTCTTTGGCCTAGTGCCCAACCTGACCTACTCATATATGGAGCGCCTGTTGGAGGACTACCTCCTCTCGCTCATTAAACTGCACGACTTCAGACGGGAGCTGCCCGACTGCCGGTGTCGACGGCCATCCTCGATGATGATGATGTGATGTGATAGATAAACCTGCCTGTGACCATTCGTTGTTGTTGTCTCTAGTGTTAGACACTACTAGAAAATTAGATATGTTTTTTTATTAATTGGTTGTGCTTTTTTACCCAATTTTAATGTAAAAAAACTTGTAGATACATATATTTTTATAATCGATAAAGAAACATTCCGTTTCTTAAACTCTCAAATCACTCTCTCTAGTTAAACATCTTCCACTTCGATACTGTCTTCGGTTTTTTTGCTCGGCACCTTGGGCTTAGCTGATGACAGTTCTTCTCTTTCAAGTTCAGCTGGCTTAGCTGCTTTGGCACCAAGTCGCGACTCGAGTCGGTGCTCCAGACGGCTGAGGACGCCCTTCAGTGATCGCAGACCGAATCGTCCGGTCCTGGTCGCCGGATTCAGTCCCTCCAACCGGGCCTCCATTTCCTTGATGTCATCATCCAGTGCTTTCACCTTTCCGCCGACGTACTCCTGTCGTCGGGTGCGCAGCGAGCTGATTCGATCCTGGAAGTTGGTTTTCACGCGAGAGTAGGCGGCGGCGAGGGCGTCAGAGCCGACGCCGGAGAAGAGGCGACCTGTAGGTTTGGCCTCTTTCTCCTCATCCTTGCCAGTATCGGGCTCCAGTGAAAATAGCCCTCCGTAGGCAACTCCTGCGAGAAGATAATTTGCATGTAAAGTTGCAGTGAAACGATATAAACAAACAAAAAAGTTGTCATTCATGCTTACCGAAAAACAGACACAAAACAAGGAAAAACTTCATTGTGAATGTGGACTTTGTTGTTTTAGACAAAATCGCCAAATGTTATCGTATGACTGAAAAGTTCTCAAATTTAATCTTTTTATATAAACAACATAGAAGACTGATCGGTAATCGGTGTTACCCAGTCGATCAAATTAAAAGAACACAACAAGGGTCCATCGTGTACTCGAGTTTTCATCACCGCCATTGTTGTGTTTTGTAAAGTGACGGCAAAGTGACCACTTCTACGTAAGCGAGCGTTGATTGAACAAGTGTACAACGGTGTGACCTTGAGACGTCACAACTTTGCCTTTTTGTGTATTCTCTCTCTCCCTCTCTCTCTCTCTCTCTCTCTCTCTCTCTCTCTCTCTCTCTCTCTCTCTTTCTCATATGAAATCTACAATTTCTGTTTGCTGCAGAACCTTAAGTACAACACCAGGTACAACAGCCTGTGATTGCGCACTCACTTTATTTTATTTAGAGAAAAATTGCTACCTCTCTCAAAGTACATTGAGACCTTTTTCTGACATCTGAATTTTGATTAAAAAGAAAATTTTTTTAATCATTAGTGCATATGGTTTTTGAAGGTAAAATTAGATAACTTTTCCAGCTCAAGGTCGGAAGTAAGAATAAAAAAATTAGCGAAAAAAGATTTACCTCAGAACATTTATTTTTTTAAAACAAACACGTGATTCTATGAAAAAATACATTACAGTCATCCACTGTGTAAAACAAGTTTGCATCACGCCTCCTTCGTACATCTGTACTGAATCATTAAAGAAAAAAGAGCAAAAACGAGGTGACAATTGAGGTTTTAATTGTCGACCTTGGAATTACTGATGATTTTTCAATAGCTAAATGATTCCACTTTTCAGCATTAGCAAAAAATTCACCCTTTCTTCTCTGTATTCACTCTTCAAATCTTTATGAGCAGGCAAATCATGTAATCGTAATTTACAAATTATACAGTCTTCTTTTTGTTTTCCCTAACCACTTTTCATTCCAAGTAGCTGTACTGTACGGCATCAGGAATGATCAACATTGAGAGTGGCTTAGCACTAGCTGGTCAGCCTTTGGGCTTCTTCTTTTTATTGCCCAGCAACTGCCCCGGCCTATTGGGTCGTCCAGCACTGATGATGATAACAGTGATCCGCACCTTAAGACTAATCAGATAGCGCTAACTTTTCTTTAAAGTTTTAATTCTTTACAACTACCGCGGATGTGGACAACCCTCAACCACACACACTAACACACAGAGTTTGAAGATCAAATCTTCAATCTTTTGCACTTTCCCTGCCTAAAGAAGCACTTTTTCACTTTTCATTTTTTATTACGACGCCCTCTTATCGTGACCACTCACTTGCTTCTGCAAATCCCTCCACTAAACTACGGCACGTCTAGTACTCATAAAGAAAAACCGATCCAGTGGTTTTGCCACATTGAGAGTACAGACGTTGACAGCAGTAAAAGAGACTGGGCAACCAGCGCCAGGGAAAAGACACTACTCGCACCTGCTTGAGACACTTTGTCTTTTTGTGTATTTATACGCAGATTTGAATATTTAGTTGTGATTGTACTCCTACATTAATTGTTGTTGTTGTTGTTTACTGATTTTGGAATACTTTTTGTTCAACATCTTTGTTCATCACATGGCCACTCGACTGTTGGCTTTGCTGCCCACTGGTAATGGCTCATTCAGCGGAGCGGAAGCCTATTTGGCCGGTTCAGAGGAGATATCGGCAAAGATCAACTGGGTGGACTACCTCGCCATTGGCATCTACTTTGCCATGATCATCGTCGTCGGCATTGTGGTCAGTGGTTTGTAGAATATGTGTTCAATTCAACACCAACACCAATACATATAATTTCTGCCATCTTAAAAATCATTCCAAAACGAACAGACCACCCGTCGAAACAAGAAGGACACCGTGGACAATTACTTCCTCGCGGGACGGAACATGCACTGGCTTCCCGTGGGCGCCTCTCTCTTTGCAAGCAACATTGGCTCGGAGCACTTTGTCGGCCTGTCCGGCTCCGGCGCCAGTGTGGGCATCGGCATCGTCGGTTTTGAGTACAACGCCATGTTTGTACTGCTCATCCTCGGCTGGTACTTTATGCCCGTCTACCTCGCCTCTAATGTAAAAAACAGTAAAAACTCCGTTGGGAGCCTTTTAATTCTCCTCTTTTTGCTCACAGATCAGCACCATGCCCGAATACCTGCAGAAACGCTTTGGTGGCCAGCGAATTCGCATCTACCTCTCCCTGCTGGCGCTGATTCTGTACATCTTCACAAAAATCTCAGCCTGTCTCTTTGCCGGCTCGCTTTTCATCAAACTGCTCCTCAACCTGGACAACCTTTACGTGGCCATTCTCATTCTGCTCTTTGTCTCGGCGCTCTTTACCATTCTGGGCGGTCTGACGACGGCAAGTGCCTCTAAAAACAATATTTTTAAAAAATCATAACATTTCATCATTTTTTTGTAGGTCATGTGGACTGAATTTGTTCAAGTCTTCTTCATGTTCGTCGGCGCCATCGCCTTGGCCGTAATCAGCATCATCAAGGTGGGCGGGTACTCGGTGCTGACGAGCACCTTCCGCGAGGCAGGCATGCCCAATGAGACGCAGTATCAGTCGTACAAGGACGGCTGCGACCCGGCCACTACCGCCAACTGCACCTCATGCAGTGAAATCACGCCCTACTACATGAACCTCTTTCGGCCGGCGAGTGACGGCGAGGTGCCCTGGCCGGGACTGATTGGCATGACCGTCTCCGGCGTCTGGTACTGGTGCACCGACCAGGTGATCGTCCAACGAGGACTCAGCGCCAAGAACCTTTCTCACGCCAAGGCGGGCTGCATTTTTGCGAGTTTTATGAAGATTGCTCCACTTTTTCTTCTGGTTCTGCCAGGAATGGCGGCGAGGATGCTCTGGCCGAGTAAGTGTTTCTACAACAAATCACAATAAAAACTTTCTCACTTTTTTCCCATTTATCCCCAGACCAAATTGGCTGCTCCAACCCCGAGTACTGCAAGGAGGTCTGTGGCAGTCCTTCGGGGTGCACCAACCTTGCCTACCCTTACCTGGTCATCCGCCTGATGCCTGTGGGCGCCACAGGGCTGATGGTCTCAGTCATCGTCGCCGCCCTCATGAGCTCCCTCACCTCCATCTTCAACTCTGCCTCGACCATCTTCATCATCGACATTTACAAGCGCTTCCGCCGGTCGGCCACTGAGATGGAGCAGATCGTCGTGGGTCGGGTTTTTGTCGTCTTCCTGGTGGTGGTCAGCGTTGCTTGGGTGCCCATCATTGAGAGCTCGCAGAACAGCGAGCTCTTTCAGTACATTCAATCGGTGACCAGCTTTCTCTCACCGCCCGTCTGCGCCGTCTACGTGCTGGCGCTCTTCTGGGGACGCACCAATGAGCAGGGCGCCTTCTGGTCGCTGGTGGTAAGTTTTTATTTTGATGATGATTTTTGTAGAAAACCCTTATTTACCTTTTTCGTTAGGTTGGCCTGGTCATCGGCCTGGTGCGAATGATCCTCGAGTTTGCCATCCCAGCTCCTGCTTGCTCTTCCACCGAGCCCGATCCTCGGCCGTTCATCACCAAGCTGCACTACCTCCACTTTGGCATTGTCCTCTTCGCCATCTCGGCAGCCGTCGCCATCGTCATTAGTCTGCTCACCAAGCGGCCAGAGGAGAAAAACGTAAAAAAAATTGGTTTGGTAAACAAAATTATTAAACTGTTTAACACCTCACAGCTCTACCGTCTGACGTACTCCACCATTCACAGTGAAGAGGTACGTGAAGACATCGACGGAAACGGCGACGACGACACCCTGGACGCAAAAACCGTTGATCTGGAGAAGAAGCCAAAAAGGGAGATCAGCAAGTGGATTTGGATCCTCTGTTGTGCCAAACCTGAGGAGCCAGAAACTGCCGAAAATGGCAACACTCACAGCTACAACATTGAAAAGGAAATTGACCCGGAAGAATTGGCGCGAATTCACGCTCAGTCCGCCAAGGATGACCCAAAATGGGATTGGGCGGTCAACATGGGCGGTGTGCTCATCATTTTCATTGCCTCTTTTCTCTGGGGATACTTTGCCTAAAATTAGAGGAACCTTTTTTTATCAAATAAAGCACAATTTAAATTATCATTTTCCACTATCCGCGTTCAATATGAGTACAATGAGTTTAATTAAACGTGAAACGTGTTGCTTGATTAATTTTGAACTAAAAGACTCTCAGGTGCCCTCTAACTGCACTCAAAAACGCGTGAAGGTGAAGATCAATAAATCAGCTGGTAGATTCACAAAACAAAAAAGCAGAACAATAGCTCAATTGTCTTTCAGTTCTAGATTTGCTAAAATTGCTGTTAATGATTAAGAGAAGGCAATTTATCTAATGAAAAAAATGCTATTAATGCTTCTTTGTTGCAGGAACTAAGAACAATTACTCTGGGCACTAGAATATTTGGTCTAGACTTTTTTCGGCCAAAAACAGAATGTGTGTCATTTTTTGGTGAATATTCCTTTGTGATAAAAATACATAAAAAATATTTTTTCAAAATGCAAATCTTAAATTTCATATTTTTCAAATTTTATCTTTTGTTAACTTTATTCCTAGCTGCATCAAAAACGCTCATCACTACTCAGAAATCTGAAATCTCAAATGTTAGACATTGTAACTTGAATGGAGCTGTACTGAATGTTTCCGTCAATCAGGTAAAAAGTAGTTTTTTATTTTGCAAAAACGCCAAACTAAACCCATTTTTTTCAACTTCAGTGGAGCATATTTTGTCAGTTCCTGGTCGACAGAAGCACCCAGCAGGTGACCAGCCTTCCGTACGGCTTTGACACCGAGCTACTGCAACTGCTGCAACGACAGTTCAACTTCAGCGTGCACCTAGTTGATCACCATGGCGACTGGTCGCATGAACAAGGCAGCGGACAGTGGAGCGGCGCAGTGGGCGATGTGCTCAGCAATGTATGTAAAGCAAATAAATAAAAAGTTGTAAACAAAATTAGCATTTTTCACTTTGCACAGAGATCGCAACTCGCCATTTGCGGCTTCATGTACACGGAGAGGCGAGCCAGGGTGGTTGACTTTAGCAGCTTCATCTTCGAGTCAGAGATCACCTTCATCAGCCAAATTCCCCAGGCGGCGGTGGCCAAAGAGTGGGCCATTATCAGCAGTCTGCTGCCGTACATCGTCGCCACAGTGGGGCTGCTAGTGGTCCTTTCGACCACTCTTTACGTGCTCTACCGAATACTGGCCAAAGTGCTGCCAGTTACCGAGAATGGCTCATTTTCTGAAATTTTCTTGGGCTTGTACGGCATCCTCTTGAAGCAGTCCATCGGCGTGTGGCGTCTGGTGGACAGCAGTCCACTGCGGCTGATCTACTTTGTGTGGATCTACCTGGTGCTGGTCATCTCCACGCTCTTTGGCTCGACGCTCTACGCCGTGGTCACGGTGCCGCCCAGTCGGCGGCCACTCGACTCAGTTGATGACCTGCTCAGCGCCCTTCGTCGAGGCTCCCATTCGCTCTGGTTCGTCAGGGACTTTCCCGTCGTTGAGTGGTTCGTCAACTCGCGGCCGGAGGATGCGGTGTACTATGAGATTGGCCAGAGGATTAACAAGTAAGTGGATAGCCTTGTTCTTAATGCAAAACAAAACAAACTGTCAACTGTTGCCTCAGCAGCCAAAACAACACCATCTCCGATCTGAGCTTACAGATTCCCACTGTAGAGAATGGAGAGGGAGTTGTGGTCGTCTCGATGAGACTGTCGCTGGAGGTGGACAGAATTCATTACGCAAGAAAAGCGCTGCACATTGCTTCGGCCAGCTTTGGCGTCAATCGATTTGCCTTTGTTCTGCAGAGGCACTCACCGCTGAAAGAGCCCTTCAATTGGTTGTAAGTTGTCAAAACGATAGAGTTGTCAACTTGATTGTTTGATTTGATTAAACAGAATTTGCCTTCTACAAGAGACGGGCATAACCAACTACTTGCTGGAGAATGCCATGAGCCATCTTGTTGCCAAACATTCAAACAATCAAACATCAGCATCAAAAAGTCATCGATTCAAGCAACATCTGCAGCAGGTGAACCAGTACAAGCGCCTAAGCCAAGATGACCTGTTCTTCACCTTCATCGTCCTAGCTGCCGGTCTGCTGGCAGCATGTGCCGCCTTTCTCGGCGAACTTGCAAGTTGCAACTCAAACTTGTGATTAGCAGGGACTTTTCTGCTCAAAACAACAAAACCTGTCAGATTTATATAGCTTGTGATTGAGTGAAAAAAAAATTTGTCGCTGCTACTAAGTAATGAACTTGAGTGCCAGTGCCAGTTGCTGCTAAGATACAACGCGACTTCTGCTTTCTGTTTGCTGACATTTATTTAATTTAATACACTTTTTGTTTGGCAATTAGCAGCAAGAGGACTGCCACCATAGATTTGCCCCCGCTTCATCAAAGTGTAATCCACAAAGTGCACTCATCGTTCCATCGTTGATTTTTCGGTCTACTTTGAGGTTGAGAAAAGACAGCTGTCATCAACGCGATCGCCAATATCGTCATTACAGTATTGTATTACAGTTACAGTACAGTTTTTTGCAGTGCAGCAAGCAAAAAGGAAAAAATCCCTCAGTGTATGTACTGTTGGTTCACTCTGTACGACACACTGTCTTCTCCTCTATACTACTCCAAACCGGACGACCTTGACTGCCACTGATTAGATTGTACAACAACACATACTCACACTTCACAAACAACAGCAGCATTGTGCACCGCTTCTGCCTCCACGTGCAATCTACAGACAGAGAAAAGACGAGGATTAAAAAGTGGCTGTGCAAGAGTGTAAGTGGAAGTGAAAGTCGTCTGCAGTTGTTTGTATTTAATCCCACAGGAGAAAAAGTTAGAGAAACAGTTTTGTGCGAGACTTCTTTTGCTCAGCTGATCAACAGCATCAACCACCAAAGTTCATCATCATCATCACCACTCCCTACACTAAACATGAGTGAAAATAAAAACAGTGATGATCAGCCAGCTCAACAATCGGAAAATGACTGCACCGAGAAAATCGTCGGCATCTGCAATCAACTGGCACTGGGAGTGCAATTCACAACGGCAGACATTGAGATCAGCAAGTTCAAGTGAGTTTAGTTATCTTGAAAAAACTTTTTTAAATCCCATCATTTTCTGCAGAAGCGGCTTCGTAAGCGAAATCTACCTCGTCAAGTTCACCTCCCCACCGCCACCCGCCAGCCGCCTTCCGCCGGCCATTGTGGTCAAATTCTACAACGTCAGCGCGCCAAAGAGCGAGACCGGCTTCGAGGTGGTCGACTCGCAGCTGAACAACCTCTTCGCCGACCAGGCCGGTCTGGGGCCGGCCATTCTGCTGATCCTCCGCGACGCCATCGTCATGGAGTACGTCGTCGGCGGGGAGCAGCTGGCGGAGGAGCACGACCGGGTGGAGGCGATCCGGGAGGAAATTGCCCGGAAGTTGGCCCGCTTCCACGCGATCCGCTCGCCGCTGGGGCGGAACCAGCACGCGGAGATCATCCGCCAGATGTTCAGCGTGTGGATGTCGGTGGAGTTGATTGAGGAGGTGTACCAAGGGGTGCTGAGGGGCCACCTGGAGCGGCTCGGCTTGCCGCACCTTCTCGCAACGAACCTTAAAGCAGAAGCGGACTTTGTGCACGCGGCCATCAGGGCGGCGGATCAGGCGGACCCGGTGATCGTCTTCTCGCACAACGACTTCAACCACCTCAATCTGCTGGTAGCCACCGACCCAGTCACCTCGCAGCCCACCGTCCGCTTCATCGACTTTGACTTTTCCACCTACTTCTACCGGGGCGCTGACCTGGGCCGGTACTTTGTCGACTGCCAGCAGCCAGAGCAGTTTCACCCCAATGAGCTGGTGGCCGACGAGGTGATGCTGCAGTTCTTTGGCTGGTACCGAGAAGAAAGCAGTCGCCTACATGGGGCCGGCTTCCTCGATCAGGCAAAGAACTCCCCAGAGGAGCTGCTGAAAGAAGCGAAGCTCTTTGCGCTGTACGCCTTCCTCGTGGACATCATCTTCTGCATCTTCATGGCCGTGGAGATGCTCAAGGCGAAGGACGAGGACAAGATGGTCGACTTTCTGCGGCACGGCGACACTCGCTACGCGGGCTACCTCAAGGCAAAGGCGCGCTTCCTTCAGGATGGCTCGCTCCCTTGACTTCCCTCTCTAAATGACACTATTACAAACTAAAGGTGTAATGGCGCACTGCTGCTGTACAGTGTTCAAATCAAATGAGCAAACAGTAATAGTAAAATGAAATTAAAAAATAAACTTTTGCTTCTTGCGAGTCTTGCGCAGTCTTGGGCACACTCCACCAGTTACTACTAGTTGTGCTGATCGGAGATGGTGTCCATCTTGATGACCAGTATCTGCGAGTTGAAGACGAGCGCAATGGCGGCGTCATTGATGCCGTTGGCGTAGTGGGAGCAGCTGAAGATGGTGACGCAGTTGCCGCCGCTGTGGAACCAGTAGCCTTGCTGAGAATGATAACAAAGAAAAATGAAATAAATTGGCAAAAAGAAGAAGTCCCACTTACGGGAATGCACTCGTGCGCTCGAATGACGTGCGAGAGGGCGTTGGCGGCGAGGAAGCGCCGGAGGGCGTACTCGCTGAAGTAGCAGGCCGTGCCGCGACGGGTGTTCGAGGGAAAGCCATCCGGGTGCTCCGCGGTGTTGTTGGCCACCGTCGCGTCGTTGTTCATCAGGTCGGCGTGCTCCTTGTCGGTGATCGGGTCGTTCCAGAGGATCTCATTGGCCACCGAGGGGTCGGCGATCGCCTCCAGCGGACTGGGAATGGCGGCGATCTGCGAGAGAGTCGCCTGCGAGGGAATGCCCCCGTGGGCGCAGTAGATGGACTCGTCGACGATGGCCACCAGCGGCATCACATCGAAGACGGCGTTGAAGGCGTCGAAGATGGTCTCCGCAAAGCCGCCTTCAACCCCAAACTTCTCCGTCACCTCATTGTGGAAGGTGTACTCCCGTTGCAGCTGGCGGGTCTCGTGGTTGCCGCGCAGCAGGTGCACTCGATGAGGGGCGATGGCCTTCATGCAGAGCAGGTAGAGGATGCACTCCACCGAGTTGGGGCCCCGGTCGACGTAGTCGCCGAGGAAGAGGAGGTTGCTGCCGAAGAAGTAGACGTTGGAGCGCCAGACGTTCACGTCGTAGGTGAGCAGGTCGGTGAGGTTGCCGTGGATGTCTGAAATAGAAAAAAGGAGGTAGAAAAGTGCAAACAAAAAAGAACAAACAAAAAGTCACTTACCGCCAAAAACGTAGCAGGGCGAAGCGACCTTGAGGACGCGCGGCCCGCCGGCAATCAGCTCCTTCACCTCCTTGCAGAGGCTGACAATCTTCCGCACATAAGCGCGCTTCGTCTTCCGCTTCGACCAGTCGGGCAGCTCGCCGCTTTTACCGCCAGGACTACCACCACCACCTCTTCTCTTACCACTGCCACGTCGACTTCTCTTTGACCGGTGGTTTCGCTTGTTCTTCTTCCCCCCTCCCGCCTCCGCCTCCTCCTCGTCGGCGGCCGAGGCGGCGGTGGGGAAGATGCGCGCCGTGCGAGCATAGTGGCGAATCATGTCCAGTATCTGATTGCAGACAAAGTTCTCGTGGAAGAAGGCGGCCTCGTGGCGGCGGCGGTGGCCGCTCATGCGGCGCACGTCCTCCGCCTCGTTCACCGTGGGCTGGTAGAAGAGCCCGGAGCTGTCGAGTTTCACGTGGTGCCCTGCCAGGGTGTACTGCTTCCGGTGGCAGCTGTCGCAGAGCAGCTGGGTGCGCATCTTTGCCGAGGCGGCGCGGACGGTGGAATGGCTGCAGGTGTCACGCTCGGTGCGACGGATTTCAGGGTAGGCGAGGCGGAGGTGGAGCTGCTCCATCGGAGTTCGTTCGCCCACCAGCTCGAAGGTGCCCAGCGGGGGCGGAGGCGAATGCTGAGTTTGCCCGCTGAGGACGTTCGTCCGTGGCAGGTACTTCTCCATGAGGAGGCGGGTGAAGGCGTCCTGGGGGACCAGGACTTGGCCCTCGCCACCGGTGCCGCTGGTCGTCAGCAGCGCCGCCAGGTCCACCTCGGTGATCTGGCAGTCCTTGGCCGCCCGCTGCAACTGCTCGCCGTTCAGGTGCGTGGGGTCGTCGTGTGAGGCGGCGTAGAAGCGGTAGACAAACTCCGCCATGAGGAGCATCGTCTCCGCCGAGTACTCGATGACCACCTGTGGCTGGAAGGGCTTGCTGTCGCTCAGTGTTGAGCTGCTTGGTCCTTCGAGGGTGTCGGCGAGGAGTGTGGCGCCAAGGACGGCGCTGCTGCTGCCACCGCCGAGGACACCACCGCCGTTATTTCCACTCTCGCCACTGGCGAGACGGCCGATAATGAGCAGGCCAATGATGAACTCCTCAAAGTCGAGGAAGGCGCGCCGCTTGGAGGAGAAGGCGCGGTAGAGGCCGCCCATGTGACTGCTGATCTGCAGATTCGCCTTCATCAGGTACTCATCGAAGCGACTCACCACCATGAACTCAGAGGGCGAGACGTGCTGGAGGAAGTCGCCGTAGGCACGGAGAATGTCGTCTTTGCTGATCTTCGGACTGCGCAGCTCCTCCAGGCCGGCGAAGGCGAAGATCTCGGCGATGGCGAACTCGCGGACCGTCTCCTCCTCCGGCACCAGCTTCTTGATGGCCGCCGAGGTGATGTTCGCGTCGGCCACCGCAGTCACCGCCACCTCCATCAGCAGCAGCATCTCCGGGCCGAAGAGCTTCTGGGTGGTAAGGGTGGTGGGGAGGTCAGGGCCGACGCGGTACCAGCCGATGATGTTATTGTCGAGGCAGAGGCCGGCGGCGCAGGCCTCCGCCGTCAGCTGCACCTGGTAGGTGACGCGCTCGTTGAAGTCAAAGTACACCGGCAGCTGCACGCGCAGCAGCTCCAAAAAGACCGGCTCGGTGATGAGCAGAGATGAAGACGATGAGGATGAGGATGAGGATGAAGAGAGAAGACGTGCCTGCTCTGCCGGCGGCAGCCTCGACAGGTTCTCCCTTAGCAGCTTCCGCGTGACGAACTGCTCCGCCGCCTCCGCCCACGCCTGGCCGTGCTTGATCGGGTAGAAGGGCAGGTAGAGCTTCTGGTCCTCGTTCGGCTTCTGCTCGCCGACGCCGCACAGCGCCAGCTTCCGGTGCACCGCACAGGTGAGGATGAGCTGGACGGCGTCGTAGACGTGCTCGCCGTACTTGTGCGTGTACATCATCCAGTTGAGCATCGTCAGGCTGTCGCAGGGAGGCGGAGGCGGTGTTGAGGGCGGCGGTGGTGGTGGTCCTGTTTCTGACTTGTGTTTGCGGTGGTGATGGTGGTGGTGACCGCCGCTGCTCTTCGAACGCTTCCTGTTAAGAATGGTGGTAGTGAAGAAGTGTTGGTTATCGCCGATAACTGATCGGTGAATCAGTCATCTGTTCATTTGTTACTGACCTGCCGCCGGACTTTGCAGCGCTCTTCTTCTTCTTTTTCTTCTTGTTGAAAGCGGGCATCACTTTTCTAGTGAAGATGATGATCTTTTGGTGGGTGAAAGTTGGCTTGTGGGGTTTTGATGAAAAAGATGACTGACAAAGAAGAGCCCTTGAAGGGAAAGTCAGCTTTATAGCGGTGAAATTCCAGCATGACGTGTCTAATCTTCATCTTCATTCGAAATTATTATTGTCAAAACGTTTCAGAATTTGCGATTGTTGAATTTGAAAAAAGTAAATTGGCTGCCGAGGTGTCAATATCGGTGGGCAATGGCAGGCGCGCCAGCAGTGTCGCAATAGTCGGCGCGTGCTCGCGCCCAGAAGCAGAATTTCGGATTACTTTTCGGCCGCGCTGCACAGCAAAGCACTTGAGCTCTCTAGCGTTGGCTGTGCAACAACTGCAGAAAAGTGAACCAAAATCCTGCTCGTGGCTCGCGCGCGTTGCTCGTGCTGCTGCTGCTGCTTTGTTGTGGCAGTCGGCTTTTACTTTCACAGTTGTGCTTCTGTAAGTCTCAACTTACCGGCGACTTTTGCCTCACCCCAAAAGAACAAGAACAACAACAACAACAGCAACAATCTTCAAAGATGGATGAAGAGGACAGCCTGGAGGTGGACTCTGTCATTGAGCACTACCAGGCCAAGCTGAAAGCCAGTAGCAATGATGCATTTGAAGACTTGAAAGAACATGTGACGATAAGCAGCGGCGACCTCACGCTTGACCTGCTGAAGAAGCGATGCTCTCCTCAGCAGACTATCAGCTTCATCTACCAGTTCTTTGAGAGCGCCGACTTGCCACTTTCCAGTGCAGAGCACTTTATTCAACTGCTCGGAACGGAGGGGAAAATTCCAACGCGTTGCTTAACAAATAAGCACTTGACCTCAACATTGCCTGTCAAAGATAGCAAAGCCGAATCAACTTGTCAACAAAGCAAAGCGTTCAAAAAATCATCAACAGTCGTCAGCGGTTCTATTTCTAAATTGACACCCTCAACTCAAAGTAGTTCTCGTTCACAACCTTCTCACAATGCTGCCTCAACTTCGGTCATCATTCCGGCTCAGAAGGCGCCGGTTGTCAGTGCCTTCTTGCCTGAATCCCTAGACATCACCTCAGGTGATAGGGATTCGATTGTGGAGCTAGCAAAACAGGAAGCTCACGTTATTCAAAGAATTGCCGAATTACGCAAGAATGGCATGTGGTCTATTCGGAGGCTGCCCAAAGTTGCCGAGCCGTCTCGGGTTAAAGCTCACTGGGACTATCTGCTTGAGGAGATGTCATGGCTGGCGGCGGATTTTATGCAAGAACGCAAATGGAAAAGAAATTCTGCAAAGAAATGCTCTAAAATGATCACAAAATATCATTCACTTAAAGGCGGCCAAGCTCAGCGAATAGAAAAGGAGGAACAGATAAAGCTGAGACGAATCGCTTCAAACATCGCAAAGATGGTCAAAACATTCTGGTCTGAAATTGAAAAGTTGGTAGAACACAAGCAAGAGGTGCAACTTAAAGAAAAGCGGAAAAAGATTCATGACATGCAGCTACGATTCATCGTTGACAAAGTTGATCATTTCACTGAAAAGTTAACGCAGGAATTTGTCACTCCTTCATTAAAAAACTCCCGGGCCCCATCTGTTGATTCGGACCAAATGTTGATCGACGAGCTTGAAGTCCCTCAAACAAGGAAAAATAATCGAATCAATGAGCTTAAAAGAAAGGAACTTGAACTGTCAAAAGATCCCGATGAGAACGAAGCCGAACTTGAAAAGGGCAGTTCTTGCTCAGACGATGACGAGGAAACTATCGCCAAAGAGGAAGATCAAGAGACAAAAGAGACAATGGATCCTAAAGTGGAGCTTAACGAGCTTGAATCAGAAGCCAATATTCCGATTGAAGAGTTGTTATCTCGCTATGGATATGACAGTGAGATGGCCAATTCTGAACAAACCAACTACACTACTGCTGAAGAGGAAACTGATAGTGAAGAAACGTCTAATGAAAACGAAAACATTGACATCACCTATTCAGTCAATGATGTCGATAACGTAAGTACAAGTGCTGTGTGTTTTGTTTTAAAACTGTGTAATTTCGTTTTATCAAAACTTTTCTATCATCATTAGACTGATTCGAGGCGTGAAATGACTGAAGCGGACGCTGTTGCCGCTGCTGAAAGCATTCAACCCAAAGGAAACACTCTCTCTTCGGTGGAGGTGATTACCAAGGTCCCATTCTTGTTAAAGCATCAACTTCGAGAGTACCAGCACATTGGCCTGCACTGGCTGGCTTCTCTGTACGAGAAGCATCTAAACGGCATTCTGGCCGATGAGAAAGGACTTGGAAAGACTGTACAAACCATCTCACTAATTGCTCATCTCGCCTGTGAAAAGGGCATCTGGGGACCGCATCTTATTGTCGTGCCGACCAGTGTCATGCTCAACTGGGAAATGGAGATCAAAAAGTGGTGTCCATCTCTGAAAGTTCTCACCTACTACGGAAATGCCAAGGAGCGGCGTATGAAGCGAAAAGGCTGGACAGGGCGAAACGCTTTTCACGTGTGCATCACCTCGTATAAGCTAGTGGTTCAGGATCACTCATCGTTCCGCCGGAAAAAGTGGGTGTATTTTATTCTCGATGAAGCTCAGCACATAAAGAACTTTAAGTCTCAACGGTGGCAAATGCTGCTAAAGATCAACTCAGCGCGACGCCTTCTTCTCACTGGAGGAGCATCACCACCACTGCCTACTGATGCAGCTGGGCTCACCTCGCTGGTGGACTTTCTGCTGCCTAATGTCGTTTTTCAGTCGCATGCAGCTGAAGACAACTGCCCGGAAATTGAACATAAAGTTGTTGAGCGACTTCACAAAGCACTTCGACCATTTCTTTTGCGGCGACTGAAATGTGACGTTGAAAAGCAACTTCCCAAGAAGTATGAACACATTGTCCAGTGTTCACTGTCCAAGCGTCAACGGCAGCTGTACGATAGGTACATGGGAGAGGGAGAGTAAGTTTGAAGTTTGCATTTTTGTATCCAGTTATTTTAACGGATTTTTACTTTTATTTCACAGAACCAAAGCGACGCTTGCATCTGGAAGCTTTCTTGGTGTTATCAGCACTTTAATGCAGCTGCGAAAAGTTTGCAATCACCCAAATCTATTTGACTCGCCTCGGCCGACCATTTCGCCTTTCGTTGACCAGGAAATCGTGTACCGTGTTTCCTCGCTCGTCAGCAGTGTCCTTGACTACCAACCACTTTCTCAAATTGATCTCTCAACTTTGAACTTGGTTTTCTCGCAATTGTCAACCGAACTAACGACATTGGATCACCGAACAATAGAGTGCTTTCAGCTTGACCCAGCACAGATGGAAAACTGTCTCAAGAGTGAGCCACAATCAACAGTATACGCCCGTTTGTCATCATTTGAAGGATTTAACTGTTGGCTAAGGAAGTCACTGAAGCCAAATTTGCAAACGTCTAATCGTTCAATCTTTCAAACTTCATCCTTTTCTAAGGATATAAATCAAGGTGAATATTATTTTTTATCAATCCTGAATTATATTGACTTGTACTTTTGTTTTTATAGACACGAGCAATTGCGATATAGAAATGGAACTGGAAACGGATGGCAGTTCAATGATTCAAAGTTCAACCGAAGGAACTCTTGGAATTGGAAAGCACGCCAAAAAGGAAATCAATGCCAGGGTTGAGCAGCTTCGGAAGGACAAGCTCCGAAAGATGATGGTGGTCAATAAGCGAAAATGCTTTGCGAGTCCTCTTTACTCTAAAGACTGTATCAATGCAGTGAATTTGAGAAATGAAACGAGTGTATTCATCAGCCACTGTGATGGAGGACAAAGTTCATCTTTATTTTCCATCGGAAATGGATTCAGCCAATGTCTACTTACGCAAACATCATCGCTCAACTCCGACGAGTCCTCAAATGCGCTACGTGAAATGCTTCACACCCCATCATCACTTGAATCGAGTCTTCGTCCAATTTTGGAGCGATATCTCTGCATTGTACCGAGCGTGCTTGCATCGCCTCTCAAACTGACAATCACCCACTTGCCTTCCTACAAAAAGATTGTTGAGTGCAACTTTGCAGAAGGCTTGACCCGCAAACTTCCCACTGATTTCTTCGACGTCACTGTAGTTCCTCGAATTCAGCTTCGATTCCAACTGCCTGAAATTCGGCTCATTCAATACGATTGCGGCAAACTGCAAACTCTTGACCAGCTACTGTGGAAGTTGAAGGCAGGAAATCATCGAGTGTTGATCTTCACCCAAATGTCACGAATGCTGGACATCTTTGAGCAGTTTCTCAGCTACCACGGTCACACATATCTTCGACTCGACGGCGCAACTAAAATTGAACAGCGACAAGCTCTAATGGAGCGCTTTAATGCGGACCAACGCATCTTCTGCTTCATACTTTCCACTCGATCAGGCGGCGTCGGTGTAAACCTGACTGGGGCAGATACTGTGATATTTTACGACAGTGACTGGAACCCAACCATGGACGCACAAGCCCAGGACCGCTGCCACCGTATTGCTCAGACGAGAGATGTTCACATTTACCGACTTGTAAGCGAGCGAACAGTTGAGGAGAACATCCTTCGGAAAGCTCAACAGAAGAAACTTTTGGGTGACCTGGCTATTGAAGAGGGCAACTTTACGACTGCTTTCTTTAAACAGGCGGCCATTCAGGAGCTCTTTGAAATTGACCAAAGTAACGAGCCAACCGAGGTCATCAGCAACCCTCCCGTGAGCACTCAACAGTCTTCTAGTGCAGACCTGATTTCGGAAATGGGAAACGCCGTTCCAGTTAATTATCGAAATGCATTTGAACAGGCGCTTGGCACAGCTGAAGAGGAGCCTGATGTTGCTGCGGCTAAAGAAGTTCGCGCAGAAGCAGCCGCCGAGTTGATTGAGTTTGATGAAACGGTTCCCATTGAAGACGCCTCGGAGGAGAAAAGTCCTGAGGAAGAACAAATTGAACAGGCTATTTCTCAGGTAGGGGACGGCTACCTTTTTGTTGTTGCTGTTCAATCCTTTTTCATCACTCTTTTTTCATTGCAGCTTTTGCCAATCGGACGGTTTGCTTTGCAGTACGTCGAAGAGCAACAACAGGAGTTTCAACATGAGCATGATAAGGTAAGTTTCTAGTCTATTCTGCATTTATTTCAATTGATGGTGTTTTTAAAATATTTTAGGAGGAGGAGGAAGAGTCTAAGAAGCAAGTGCAAAAGAGCATTAAAGAATGGCGTCAGAGCCATGATGAGGAGCTTCGACAGGCGCAGGCGGAGCTGAAGGACTCGATGGTGACGTGTGCTCGCGAGGACGCATCCTTGGAGAAGCTCTACATTGCCGACAACTCCACTGAGCCGATGCCGGTAAGTGCTGGCCAGCATTCATTTAGTCCTTCTCTGAGGTCCAAAGAGAACTTACATCAATCAAAAAACCATTTTCTTGCTTCACTTTAGGTATGGGCCCCGCCAACGCCGCCGGCAGACGAGAATGACCACTACGTGGACCACTCGCTGGGCTTTCTCTACGAGAGCACGCTGATGCCCGAGTCGCAGCTGCCGCCCATCTACGTGCCCAAGGATCACCACAAGAGACTGCGAGTTGAGGTGCCGCCTCTTCACGGTATTTTTGCTTTTCTATCCTTTTGCTTTACAATCTCTTAAAACCATTTCTCTTTTACCCCCGCTTTTACAGCGCGGAAACAAGCCGCCACAGCTGCAGGCGGCGGCGGCAGCCAGTCTGGTACTGGTGCTCACGCTCATCAGCCGGTCACTGCTGGCGGCACTGCTGCTGGCGGTGGTGCCCTCAGCACAAAGGGCGCCTACAAGAAGATCTCCGACGACTTCTTCCAGAACATGAAGTCGATCTTCTACCGGCCAAACACGACGCTCATCCGCCTGCGCAAGGACCAACTGGCGATGAAGGTGAAGCTGTGGCCGGGCGGCGCCGATCTGATCTCCACCTTCCAGCGCTGTCTGAACAGCCAGAACTCGCAGAGCTTCAACTTTCAGCAGAACGTCTCGCCGGCGGAGAAGGCCTCCGCGAAGACGACGACGCAGCTCAGCCTGCTGCCCAGCCACCGGTGGCTGCTGCGGGAGGACTACGCCATCATCATGTCGCTGCTGTACCTCCAGGAGCTGCCGTGCAACCTCAGCGTCATCTACCCGGGCCACACTCCGAACTGGGACTTTGTCGCCGAGCAGGTGAACACCTACAACACCTTCTCACGGACGGACCTGGCCTGCCGGCACCGCTACGAGACGATCATCTCCCCCAAGAACGACAGCATTGCCGACAGCCACGAGGCGAAGCAGTCGGCGGTGCACAGTCACCTGCTCAATGCCAAGGCGCCCAAATCGACGAAGAAGTCGGCGAAGAATCAGTCGGCGGCGGCGGCGAACCAACAACAGCAGCAGGGAGCTGCGGGCCTGTACCTGTCCTACCCGGCGATGTCCTCGCAGTCGATCACGCTCAATCCGAGTGGCAAGGGCGCCAGCGTGGCGGACAGCCAGCCGCCTGGAACTTCCGGTCCAGGCGGCCCCAAGGCGCCGCCCGGCTCGGCGATGGCCTCGGGAAGTGCGGCGACGCACTCGATGGCGATGAACCGCGTGGCGAAGCACCTGCAGAACGTCATTGCCGAGCACAAGAATGAGTTTGCGACGGAGATGCACAAGCGCTTCGACGCCATCAAGCACATCGTCATCTCGAAGACGCAGACCTCCAAGTCGCGCTTCCACATGCCGCCCAATCGGAAGGGCTACGACCACGTCACCCAGCTCGCGACCGCCTTCAACATCAACTACAACCAGCCAAAGTCGGCGGAGGAGCTGGCGGCCGCTCGCATGGAGCGCATCAACAAGGAGCACCAGGCGAAGCAGAAGCTGGCGCTGGCGAACAAGGAGCAGATGCAGCAGCAGCTGGGCAAGGCGCCGCAAGGGTCACCAGGGGTGATGGTCATGGGAGGGGGCGGCCATCCGCAGCAGCAGTATCATGCTCAGCAGCCGGGCAGCGCTTCGCCCTCGACGCCGATGATGATGGTGCCCGGCTCGCCGGCGCATCAACAGCAGCAACAACATCAGCAACATCAGCAGTTCCAGCAGCTCCAACAACAACAGCAGCAGCTTCAAACGGCGCAAAAGGTTCACCTTTTGAATCCGGCGACTATTCAGTTGTTGCAGCAGCAGCAGCAGCAGCAACAGTCAACTGGGCAGACCACGGTGAGCGTGAACAGTCTTCCGCAGGGGCTGGTGATGACGACCACCCAGAAAGGGGGCGGTCACCCCCACCACCAGATTATCAACAGCGTTGGTGGGCCCTCTACCTTGGTCAACCGAGGGCCAGCGACGGTGGTGTCTGCCGTCGGTCCGACTGCTGCCACCAACATTGTCCCTGTTCAGCTGCAGCAGGTGGTTGGCAATGCTGCTAATGCAGTGACCATTGCCACCTCCAGTGCCGGGCAACAGAATCAGCAGCAGCAGTTACCGCCGCAGACCTTTGCCATATCGGTACTTCCGGGGCAGATTGCCGCACTGCAGCAGCAGCATGGTCAGCAAGTTGGTGGGGGGCCGATTCAGTTTGCGCCCACTTCCTTGACGGGGGCAATGCAGACTCAGCAGCAGCAGCAAATGGTGGTGGCCACTTCCGGTGGCAACTTGCAGCAGCAGCAGCAGCAGCAAGTGCAGGCTTCCTCGGCCCTGGTGGCCGCCCTGTCGCAGCAGTCCGCCGGGGCCCCCTCTCGACTTCCTTCCGAAGGTGGTGCATCATCAACGACCTTTCAAAATGTCACCACCAGCACCGGCAACCTCCCAACACTACGGACGCTGACCTCGCTGTCTGGTGGCAACAACACCAACAGTCCCATTCTGCTGATGCAGCCGGCACAGCAGCAGCAGCAACCACCGAATGCGAACATCATCACGCAAAGCATCGCCAGCAGCAGCAGCCCTTCGGTGTCGCTGCTCACCACTGCTACCACCGCCGACAGCTCGCCGATGAATGCACAGGCACCGGGAGGAGCCAACAAGATGGTCAACTTCTCGCAGACAGGTGGCACCAACTCGTCAACTCTGAGCTCAATTTTGAACACGCAAGTTGTGTCGACCTCCGGAGCTCCGGCGAACCAGCGAATGCAGAATGTGAATCCTGGGCAAGGAGGCAAGCAGTATACCACCAACATCATTCGACAGCAGTTTAGGCCTACATCGCAACAGCAGCAACAACAGCAGCAACAACAGCAGTCCCAGCAACAGGCAGTTCGGCCTCAACAGGCGACGACGGCGGCGGCCATTCGAAGTCTGACCGCCGTTCAGGGCCGCCAGTTTATGCAGACCTTTGCCGGACAGCAGGGCAGCGGCAGCAACCCGCCGCAGAGGGTGCAGATTAAGCTGTTTCCGCATGGCGGCCAACAGCAGCCTGGGCAGCAGTCGGGGCAGCAGGTAACGGTTTCAGCAGCTCCTGGTGGTGGCATCACCGCCAGTGGCCTACAGAAGGGCCACATCATCATCAGCGGGGGGCCGCAAATGGGCGGCGGTCAGGGGATGCCCACGCCCGTTTCGCTGATCAACGCCGACAACAGCGTGGTGGTGAGCAGTTCGCCGATGAACCCTGCCACCGCCGCTACAGGAGGCAAAATAGCCACCTTCACGCAGGCCACCACGGGAAGCCCTGCTCTGAGCTCCATCTTGAACACTCAGGGCAATGTTTTGAGTGCTGCTGCTAGTGGCCAGGCTGCATCTGCGACGGGGTCGGTGCAAGGAAACCGAATGCAGGGAAACCAGCAAATTGGCAAGTTCCTCATACGACAGCAGACTAGACCACAGCAACAACAGCAACAATTACAGCAGCAGCACCCTCAGACGGCGGCGACCATCAGGGCGAATCAGCTGGTGGGCGTCGCTCAGGGTGGTCGTCCCTTTCAGATGCAGAACATCCGGCAGGCGAACTCCAACCAGCGGCTCCAGATAAAGGTCTTCAATAGTGTTCAGCAGCAGCAGCAAGGAGGGGGTGGCCAGCAGACGATGGCCAACGCCCAAGGCAGTGCCAACCAAAAGGGCCACATCATCATCAGCAGCAATCAGCTGGTGGGCGCCGGTCAGGCTGGTGTCGCCTCATCATCCGCCTCTGCCTCTTCGGCCACCGTTGCAGCGCACATTCCCTCCTCTGTCCTGCAGCAAGTGGTAAGCATCGGAAACAGTGCAAACACCAGCGGCAGCGTCGGCAGCAATCAGCCCATGGGCACTGCTTCTAACCAGCCACTAACATTTTCTATCTGTCTTTCGAACACTGCCACCGGCGAGCAGCAGATAGCAATGACCAGCAACAGCAGCAGCAGCAGCAGTCCGTCTGGCCACCATCTGACGCCGCTCACCATCAAGACGGCCACTGTCTCGGGGGCAGGCAGCTCAGCCAACAGCAACCAACAACAGCAGCAGCAGCACTCTTCCGCGCTGGTAGCCGCCCTCTCCTCACAGTCCACTCCTCCGCGAGCAGCTGATGCTTCGTCCTCCTCCTCCTCCTCATCATTCGCCCATAACACGACCGCCTCTTCTACCCTGAGACCACTTTCAGTGGCCGCCGCCGGCGCACCAGGCAGCAGCTCTAATCCGATCATGCTGCTGGCCACCACCACCACTCCTACTCAACACGGCCAACAACAACAACAGCACACGTCCTCTGCCCTGGTGGCGGCTCTGTCGTCGCAGTCGACCACCACCAGCACTCCTCCATCGCGATCATCCGAGTTTGCCAACACCACAACAAGTAATTCCGCTAGTTTGGCCACACCTCTTCGCCCACTAGCCGCCACCAATAACAGCTCTACGCCGATAGTGCTTTTGCAGGCGCAGCCAAGCACTGCCAGCCAAACAAGTACTTCTTCGACACTGAGACCAGGCGCCCAGAGCAGCAGTGGCACACCAATGGACACTTCGCAGGACTAACTTAGCTATAGTTTTGTACACACTCCTATTAAATTGTATATACACACAAAAAAATATGCCTCATAAAGGTATGAGAATGGCTAAAATTCTCATAAGGTATTGAAACTTTGTCATAAATTTATGAGAAAACAATTTTCTCATAACATTATGAGACAGTCTCATAATGTTATGAGAACATGTCTCATAATGTTATGAGAATGTTGTTTGAAAAATTGAATTTTGTAATCTTTCATAAGGGTATGAGAGAGCTAAAATTTTCATACAACTATGAGACATTTTTGGACTTAGAATTTTTTTTTAAATTGAGTCTCATAACTGTATGAGAGTTTACTTAAAAAGTAAAGTAACAAAAAATAATTATAAATCAATATTTTATTTACATAAGCCAATCGAGTAAATAGATTTTAGAAATTACATTATCTCTTTCATCTGTTTCTTGGTTTACTAAAAAATAAAAATCATTACTGAAATGAAGTTCAGAAAAATTGATGTAACGATCGTCAAAACCAGGAGTAACTTCTAACTCGTACAGATGATCATGTAGTTTTACGAATGACTGTTGGTTTCTGGAATTCCGTGTTGTTCTCTTTCTGAGCACTTTTCCGCGACAATAAATATTGTCAGTTGTGCTGCTTTTGTAGAAGTCAGTTGTCAGGAAATACATATCTCTTCTGTTTTCGAGTTTGCGAATAATTGATTTCTCTAAAGGAAAAGGTCGAATAGAAGATGGTAACGGCAAACAATCTTCTGGTAGCGCCAAAAGGAGTCGTGGGCTGCTGGTGTGACGGGAAAACAAATTGACGTTCCTGTAATTAGTCGTTTCCAAATAGAAAGCTCGGTGTTTTTGATTTCGACCGTTGATAGTAGATGCCAAGTTAACAAAGTTTTTCGATGAGCGGCATATCTTTTTGCCGTACTGATGCACCCTTTCATATCTAAAAACCTTAATTAGAATATAAATCAATGCAAATTTAAATTGATTTTACCGAAAAGAGCTGTAGAAATAAAGAGGCCCAAAAAGCCTGATTAAATCTCCGTAGTGAGTCAAGTGATGAATTTTGCAAAAAACTGAAAAGTCTGGCAGAATTACTGTGCACTTCTCAACAATTTCATTGGCAAGCACTTCAAACTGCTGCAGTTCTTGTTCGGTAAAACTAAGTGCGAATGACAGTTGGCAAAATTTGCGCAGTAACTTGTACAGCTGGTAACACTCCATTTGAGGGTGAAAAATGTCAAATAAAATAGCGTCTAATTTCATAAGAGTTTCGGTTTTTTGAAGAGCTGTACCACTTAGTTTAAAACCATTCTTTCCTGACGAAGAAATCCACTTGAGAGTAGGTTGACCTTCAAAGTAATGAAATTTTTCGAATCTTGTGATGATCAGGTCACGATTAGCAGTTTGCCAGGCTCTTGTGTTTGGGACTAGTTCGTAGGTGGAGGAAATGTTGGTGAGGATCAACTCGAGGATGGCTGGGATTACACCTTCACTTAGGTCATGCATCTTAAAAAAACAATTAGTAAAAATGTTTAAAAAAACTTTATAGCATACTATATCTGGTGGTGCGATATTCCATCGGTTGATCCCATCAAGTCCATCAAAAATGAAATTTGAAAGTCGAGTAAAATGTTGCTCCGCATCAGAATCGCTTGTTGCTAAAGGCCGATGTCGAAAAAGTTCCTGAATGCTGTCGTCGCCATTACGAGATCGCCCGCTTGCTAGGCAAAAACGACACCGAAAGCTGGAAGTGTTGAAACAGCCAGAAAAACCAAGGAGTGGGTAAATAGCCAGATTGTCGCCGACTATTGAAGAAATGGTCACAGTTGCAGTAAATTGAGTCCCGTTAGAAGTTTCTAGTTGAATTCCTCCTCTTTCATTGATGCTTTCAATTTCTGAACGAAGGCGTGAAAACATGGCAAAGTTGGTATCGTTGAGTCCAAGTTTGTCGAGGTTTACTTTGTTGACTAGTAAGTAGATATCTATCTCATCTCGTTTAGTTCTTAAGTGAAAAGGAATATCAGCGAGTGAAAGATAAATACAGGTGAACTTTTGTGTTTTGTTCATGTAACTTGGAGAGTACTGGGTGTCATCTACGTAAACTTCCAATTTGAGTTTTCCTCGGATGCGTTGTGCAAATGAAGCATCAAGTGGATTTTCGAGTGATGGTTGACCTTGCCGAGAAGTTCTTGGTTGGTTTTGCTCCTCCCATAGGTGATCGACTAAAGACTGGTTTGATAACAATCGGTTGATCAATGGGAGAAGAGGCGTAGCACAGTACTTCAATTCGTAACTTTCATTGTTGACTTGGAGCTTATCAAGCGATTGAGGTTGAACGTAATGTGAGTTTGTTTTTTCAAAATATACATTTTGAAGATGCTCTGAAGAAGCAACTTTTTTGTATGCTTTTAAATTCGAATGAATTGGTGGACGTCTTTCATGCAATGTAAGGATGTCGCCAATAATAGAGTTGATCAATGATGATGCCACTCCTTGAGTGTACTTGTACTTGAAAATGATGGCCATAATGCCCTAGAAAGTTATCTTGTTAGATATAAAGAATAATAAAATAGTTGCATACTTTTAGGTACTCATCATTCAGATAATCGTTGACATAAGACTCCGAATGAATGTTGGCGATGGGCACTTCTTCGTAGTAATCATTGTCGGTATCCATTTCTTCATCGTTATTCATCTCAACGGCGTCTGTCAACACAACGTTGTCATTGTTTAGAACTGGCTCTGCTTCTGCTGCTGTTGAAGTCGATGGAGCACTGCTGGAGTAGTTTCGAATGTGGAGTTTGTCTTCTGGATGTGCAGTTTCAATATGCCGATAAAGCTGTTTTGTTCGAAAAAGGTTTGTTTTGCAACCGATTTTGGGGCAGTTCACTGACACTGAATTTGGATTCGTGCCCAAAGAAGTGAGACGAGTAATTGCAAATGAATATATAGTTTTTTTATAAATGTAAGTAGTTCGCGATGCCATGATAACGAGAAAAGAAGAGCAACACAAAGAATTGAAATTGAAAAAATGAAAACAAAAACACAATGGCAATCAGCGAGTGAAACGATGCTAATCAAAACAGAACAGCAGAAAAAAGAATTGCAAACGAGTGAGAAAAAGTGATAAGATTTAAAAAAATTTCTAAAAGCTATTTTTGCATTGTTGGTGTTTGTGTTAAAATAGCCGCCGTTTGTTTTGCAAAGCTGGCAGCAGCGTGTCATCATTCTAGTTCATTTGCGCTCTTTGAGTGATCCAAGCACAAATCTACTGCTGTTTTCTAGTTCCACCATCTTTTCTTTTGTAAGACTTTCAATATTTCACCAGCCAATTTCACATTCATCACCTTTGCTTTCAAGTTTCAGAATACTCGACTAATCTCTTTATTCGCACAAAACAATGCCACCAAAGCGACGCCGACCAAAACGAGGAAAAAAGCAAGTGTTGCCTTCTCAAGAGCCAGTCTCGCCAGCTTCAACATCAGATCCTGAAGAGCTACCGCCTTTGACTGTTGTCGAAGAAGACTCCATAGACAGTTCAGTCTTTGAAAATGGTGTTTAGTACAGTCTAACTTTGTTTTCTACAACTTTTACAACTTTTTGTTACTTTTTCAGTCATCCAAAATGAAAACAGTCAAAATGGGAGCAACACTTTATTCGTTTCCGCTTTTCAAAACAAAGTTATCATTGAACAAAATGAAGCCGTGCCAAAATACCTCCGTTATGATCATTGCTTGCAAAAGCATGTGTTTCAGTTGAGCAAGTTTGACTTCAACAGCATCATCGAAGAACACCAAATGAGCGACAAAAAAGTTGTCAAGAACTTGACATGGAAACAGCTCAGTTTTAAGTGCAACAAACTCTTTAATTCGTATTTCAAAATTTTGTTTTCAGTTTACAAGTATGGATTTAGCGCCGACTTTATGCGCAACTTTTGCGCCGGTTTAGCTACCAAGTTACCCGTGTGTGAGAAAAAGTACCATTTCCTAAAGAAGCAATCTGCCAAAGGCAAACTCGCTCCTGACTTAACCAAAACTTCAAAACAAACTGAATCATTCGCTGTAAGTCAATTAGAATTCTACTACTTTTACTTTATCTGATTGTAAATTTTTCAGGATTTCTTATATGCCCGCATGATGAAAAACTCCCGCTACCATGTTCAGAAGTCTGCTGAAGAGCGCAATGAAAAACTCGCAGTCAGGAGACACAATGGACATTTGGTGGCCATTCAAAATCGCAATCGCAAAAAAAGTTTTGTTTCTACTTCTACTACTCAAGAATAGTTTTTAAAACTTTGCTCCATTTTTCAAATTATTACTTTAAAGTTGTGTTATTTTTTAACTTTCATTCGTATTCTCATTAACTTATGAATAAACTTGTTAGAAATAAAACTGAAAAACTTGATTAGTAATCTCAACCCTGTATGAGAAATAAGTGTGTCATAAATGTATGAGAGGAAAATCTCATAAAGCTATGAGAACCTTATGTGCAAAAATCAGGGTATTTTCTCATAACGTTATGAGACATTTTGTTTCATGCTATTGAGAAAGGAAAAGGTTTGTCATAAACTTATGAGACGTATTTTTGTGTGTGTAATATAACCTTTATATTTAGCTTTTGTAATAATTTAAGAAACGTCAAACTATACTTTCTACTATTAAACACAACTTTACAGCAGAAGCTGCGATATGATAATTGTTACGAGGAGCACTATGATTGAGACGGTTTGAGTTGTTCCTGATCCAGGTGGAGGAGTTGAAGTTGGAGGAGTTGAAGTTGGAGGAGTTGAAGTTGGAGGAGTTGAAGTTGGACCTGTGGGAATCGGAGAAGGGGTTGTCGTTGTCGTTGTCGTTGTCGTTGTCGTTGTCGTTGTCGTTGTCGTCGTTGTCGTCGTTGTCGTCGTCGTCGTAATAACTGGATAAAATTCCTTGCACTGAGGTGGTCTACTGTAGCTGTCGTACCTCTGGCACACCTCCGCTAGCAGGAACTGGGTGGCGTTGGCGTTAACGATGCGGTTCAAAGTCACCGCCGGAACTGCAAGAAAACAAAAAGAGAATGTGAAAAGTTAAAGGTTGAACTAAAAAACTGACAGACAGTCAGCTGGCTTACATGAGGTGATCTCCGGGTGGCTGTCCGTCTTCGCCTTCTCCTTGAGGAAGATGGCAACGTTCTCGGCGCTGTTCGCACTGGCACAGGTGTGCAGCTGCGTGAAGGCGTCCAGCGGCCAGATGAGATTGGTGCACTGGTTGAAGACCTCACTCGGATCATCCTGCACGGTGCTGTTCTTCGCGGCGCACAGCGCCAGCTTCACCAGGTGCTGCTGTCCCTTGGGCTCATCGGCGTGGTAGTACTTGGCACAGGCCAGGTACCGATTAATGTAGCACTCGTTCTTGCCCGTACAGCTGAAGGGCGTTTCGGTGTTGGTCGAATCGTACACCGTGGCGCCCCAGGCGATCAGCTCAGCGTCGATGATGCTGTACAGTTTGACCTTGGGGTCGTACTCAGCTCGAACTGCGCTGAACAGGTCACCCTCCTCTTCTGAACTGGTCAGCGGAACAATCTCCTCGTAGAAGGGGTACAGCTGGTCGGCCAGCAAGGCAAAGCCCTGGTCGTTGCCGGAGAAGTACACCTCCAGCTTCACCGCAGAGCTGGGCACGCTGGTGCACTGGGCGGGGCGAATGTCCTGGAGAAAGTGAGATCGAAATTAGTTTGATTGTCATTCTAAAAGTTAAAAATAGTTTGTTTGATAGTTCTTACGCCATAGGTGGTGCACAGCTTCTGGAAAAAGTTTGCCTCTAGTTCATTGGTCTGCACACCGGAAATGGTCACCACCGGGGCGCTGGTCAGTTTCGGGTCGAGCGCCGCCGTTTGACGGCCCATCTCCACCAGCAGCTCCTGGCCTTCGCCGTCGATCGCACAACTGAGGACGTCTCTCTCATCGACGTTCTCAAAGTTGATGTTAAAGCAGGCTTTGGCGCTGTCCAGCGGAAGTTTACCTTGCCCCTCTTCAAAGAAGGCGCACTCCAGGAAGCCGGCCGTTCGAATGCGGTTCTTCTCGTACTCAGAGCTGGGGTTGACTGAGGAGGAGTTGTAGAAGCGGTTGATGACGCAAGCCTAATAGTAGTAGTTAAAAAAATTGATATTCAAATTAAAGCACAAGTCTTTAGCTGAAACAAAATTGATGATCATCCATACGTGGAAGGCATTGGCCGTGCACTGATTGTCGCTGGAGCATTTCGTCAAGTTGCCGGTGGTGGTGGCCGTGCCGTAAGGAATGAAGTAAAACTGCCCAAACTCGTCGAGGTACTCGGTGAAACCGGAAATCTGGTTTTTGAAAAACGCCCCCACGGCGGTGTTGTTCGTCTCGTAGTAGACGGCCACCTGAAGAGGCGTCGGAATGCAGGCGGCCGGCTTGTCCATTGGGTAGAAGTAGCCGCACAGTTCGTTCATCAGCGAGTCCTCCGCCTCGGGGTCGTGCTCCTCGTTGACTACCACCCAGGGCACGTGACTGAGCGCGGGCGTCAGGTCGGCCACCAGCTGCTCATTTTCGCCCATCAAGGAGTCGCCCTGTTCCGCCACACAGGCAATAATCTCCTCAAACGGGTCCGGGACGGTTTCATCTACGCCACTTAAATGGTCATTGACACACTGGTTGACTACATCAGGCGCACTAATGTGTTCATCATCAAAGGTGCAGGCAATGGCTTTAAGCACCGCATGAGGGTGCTTTTCGAAGAACAGTTTAAGCAAGCATGCCTGGAAATTGGTAAAGAAAACGGATGGATGAATTGCTGAATTATTTCAGTCAGTTCAGTCTACTGTGATCTCGCACAGTATTTGAAAAAAATCAAACTTACGTGATCTTTGTACTGTGCGCAATCGGCATTATTCCTGCAATTTTGGGCAGAGGTGTAGGTTGACCGACCAAAGGGCACCAGGGTGATATCGGATACGGCGGTGAGCAGGCTCGACTCGTTGGACAGTTTGGCGAAGAAGTCCTTTGAGGCGGCGTCTCCAATCTCGTAGTGAATGGCCACTTTTGGTTTTGATCCTACGTAGTCGCTCGCCTCGTAGCAGTCCAGCGGCTTCTCCGTTCCCTGTGTGTTATCAGTTCCGTGAGTTATTAGTCCCTCTTAAAGGTACAGCTAATAGAAGTCCACCTACCTGATAGGCATCACAGATGGTTCGCTGAATGTGGTGCTCAATGGTGTAGCTGTGCTTGCCGTCCACCGTTATCCAGGGAATGTACTTGATGTGCGGCAGCAGCGTGGCGACCTTCTTCTCCGCAAGCTCCTCCAGTATGCTCTGTCCCAGTGAGGTTCGGGCACACTCCAGGGCGCTGTTAAGGGCGTCCGTCTTGAAGATCTGCTCAACACAGGTGGCGGCCGCGTCCACGATTTTGCCTGGGTACTGCGGGCTGTCAAAGTAGCACCGGAGGAACTCAATAAACTACAGTGGAGAAAAAGGAAGGTAAAGTTTATCATTTTTCTAAAAGATCACTAAACTCCTCACCTGCAGCTTTCCGTCAAACTCCTCCTGGCTGTCCGGATCCTCGTCACTGTGGTAGTACTGCTCGTAGAGGCAGCCGTGAATCAGATTGACCTTACACTCCTCCGGCCCGTTGGTGCAGTACAGCGTGTACTGGCCGGTGCCGGTCCCATTCTCCCCGTGCTGCTCCACAATGTCCGTCAGGCCGACGGGAATGACGTCCAGGTCGATCACCTCCTCCAGCTTGCGGTAGTGCGGGTAGAGCTCCTCGAGGACGTACCGCCAGACCTTGGCGTCCTGCGCCGAGTAGTGGAAGGCCACCTTCACCTTGGGCGGCGTCGGCGCCTGGCAAAAGTCCGGCTGGTCGCCGAGCATCGCCTTGCACACCGCCTCCTTCAGGTCGGACTGCGCCTCCGCCGAGCGAACACCATTGACCAGAATCCACGGCGCATGCTCCATCGGCTCCGGGTGGGCGGCGGTGTCGCTGGTGAGCGCCAGCGTCAGATCGCGCATCTCCTTCAAATACGTCATGCCATCGCCCAGTTGAGCGCACTCCAGCACTTCATCAGGAAGAATAAAGTCCTCATTAGAGCACTGGTGCACCAGCTTGTGGCCATCGTTCTCGTTGTTGACGTTCTTGAACATGCAGTTGATGAAGGTGAGCGTCTGGTTGCGGCCGTCCCACTGGGCGGTGTTCTCCCCGGCGTCGTAGTACAGCTTCAGCGCACAAGCCTAGAGTAGGAATAGAATAGGCTGATTAGTAAACAAATCGATCGATTGATTTGAGACTAGTCCTCCAACAACAGCAGTACCTGAGCAATGTTGGCCGTGCAGTTGTCCGCCTTCAGTTCGCACTCATCCTTTATCGTCAGCGAGGCATCGGCCAGCCCGTAGGGCACCAGCTTCAGCTGCAGTCGCTCTCGCAGGTGCCAGTACACCGGCTGCAGCTGCTCCACAAAGAAGCGCCGCGACTGGGCATGACGAGCCGTGTAAAAAACGGTCACCTCCACCGGCTCGCACTCCAGCGGCCGGTCAGCTCCGGTGTACTTCGTGCAAACAGTCTGCAGGAGGTCGTTCAGCGCCACGCGGCTCATGCTCGGCGCACTGTCCTCCACTGTGACCCAGGGAATGAGGCTCAGTGCATCCACCGTCAAGTCCTTCTTCAGCTGGGCAGTGGCCTTCAGCACTTCGGCGTAGATGGCCGCCCCTTCCGGCGACTTGGCCAGCTCCTCCAAACTAAACCAGGCATCAGCAGAGAGCGTCTCCAGGGCGCAGTACTCCGCCGCATCGTAGATGCTATCGCGGAAGTGCGGGTGGGCGTAGTAGCAGCGGTGGAAGAGCATCGTCCGCAGCGTCCCGTCGATAAAATCGCCGTCATCGGGCTGTTTCGAGTACGTGTCAATGACCACGGCCATCAGCTTGTTGGCCATGCAGCCAGAATCGGGGCCGTAGCTGTCGCAGGTGCCATTGTCGGTGCCGTTTTCGACGATGTTTCCCGCCGGAAACAGCTGAATGTCGGCCAGCTCCTCCAGGTAGGTGTACCACTGGCCGTACTGGGTGGTGAAGAAGTGCTTCGATATTTCATCTGTTGACTCGTAGTACACCGAGAGGGCGACCTTCTTGGCCGTCGGCTCGTTGCAGTAGGCTGGCTGGGAGTCGGTCTATTGTAGTAGAAAAAGTTGATTTTTATGAAAAGTGTCCTAAAGACAATCTTCCGCATTTCTACTCACGTAAAGTTCGCAAATTTTCGTCTTAGCAGTGGCCAGGTCGGTGACATTGGTGCCGTTCACAAACACCATTGGTACGCTCCAGTACTCTGCTGAGCCAATCAGTCCTTGAGTTGTCTTGATATGTGCCGCCACCAGGTCTTTGCCATTTCCTTCGGAGTAGCACCCGTGAATAGTGTTCCAGGGATCAAGGGCAATGTGATCGTTGGCACAACGCTCAGCCACGTCCATCACCCCCTCCAGGTGACGGTTCTTGAAGGTGCACCAAATCAGGTCAAAGATGTCCTGTCGGGTGGAGTCACTGTAACTGTCGCCGCTCTTCCAAAAGTGCTCCAGTGCACAGGCTTGCAGCTGCATTTCAGTGCACTGGTCAAGACCACCAGGACAATCGAGCTCATTGTCAGCTGCAGTCAGGGTGGTATTACCAGCTGGAATCAGCTCAACGTCGAGAAGAGGTAGTAAATTGCTGAAAATGGAGTTGAGTTGTTCTAGAAAGAAGGAACGTGATCGATGATTCAACGGCTCGTAGAGAACGGTGACTTTGGTTTTGGTGCAAGTGATTGCTTTCGAATCCTAAAAAGGTGCAAATAAAGTTAGCTTCAAACATTTAGCACTTTGAGCATACTTACAATCCACTGTTGAGCACATGCTTCGCTGAGTAGATCGTTCAGGGCATTGTAGCTAATTTTTCCATTGAGGGTTACAGTAGGCACTCGTGGCAATGTGGTAATGCTGTTAATTCCGAGCATTCCTTCAGTTTTAGTTTGCATGCTTTCAAACACTTTTTCAGCATTATTGTTAGCTGTTTTATTGTTGATAGCGCTGATAAAGGCTGCATAGTCGCCTTTTTGAAGATTGTTTTCTGAACAGGTTTCCAGTGAGGTGAACTCATTTCCCGAAGAGCTTTGGGCAAGACATTGAAAGAATCTGGCGACTTTAATTGGACCACTGACTGCTAGGTCGTCAACAATTGAATTTGTAATGTATTTGTCCACAATCAAAGCCTTCACAATAGAATAAATAGTAGGGTAATGTAAATCATTTTGAAAACAACCTGAAAAAACGAACCTGGAATTTGTTGCTGATACACTGAGCAGGTCCCTGGGAACATTTGTATTTATCGCCATCTTTAACTGTTTTACCATAAGGAATGAGATCAATGCTAGCAAGGTCTTCAATTGCGTAATAAAAGTTGCCCAATTGTTTGGCCAAATATTTCCTAGCATTAGAATTGAGAGCTTCATAGTAAACTGCAATTTTGACATTGCGCGGTTTAGTTGATGGTGTGCAAGCCGCAACATCCTTATAAAACAGAAAATAAGTTCCATACAGTTTTAACTTTTACAAAATATTACCGTTAACTGTTCACAAATTGCGTCAACAAGGCTGGTAGTTTTCAAATCAATAAATTTACCAGCAACTCTCACAGCAAGCCCATTATTTTTTTTAAGTTCATCTTTGGCGTCTGTGCTTACGTTTGCAAATAAACTATTTGTTAACTTTTTTTCTTCTTCGTCACCGTGACAGTAAAAAACGTCCCTCCACCTGCTTAATGCATCTGTTGGAAAACAGTTTTTTCCCAGAAGTTCTGGATCTGAATTAAATAATCTATTTTTGAAAAAACACAATAAAAAACTAGATACAGAAGACTGTTTGATTGGTTGATCAATTGAAGTTGGTGCTTCTTCACGTGAAATAATTTCTAATTTCACAACGCAAGCCTATTAATTAATAAATTGTTATGTTGAATATATGACAATGTTAAAAAATTACATGGTAAAGATTAACGTCACATCGTGCAGGTGACTCGCAAGTGTACGTATCTCCATTTTTTTCGGTATTTCCATAAGGATATAAACGCAAATCAATATTATCAAGCAAGTTTTCTGACACAACTCTGAACTGTTCAATAAAAAATTGCCGAACATTCACTTGCAACGATTCATAAAAAATTTCTACTTTTGGTTCACCTTCAGCGTGACTCTAAAAAGTAAAAAGTTTAAAAAAATTAATAACATTTTAAGTAATCAAGTTAAAACAAAAATGTACCAAAGACAATAAAGCAGCAAAAAAGGTGACAAACACCGTCGGAAAATGGAAAGCAATCCTCATCCTTAAGGACAATTGCCAGCACGGTCAGTAGTGACACAGAAAACAACAGCCCTGCTAAGCAAACTCTACTATTTTATAGTTTTCCAGCCAAATCCATAACTTTCTTATTATCAGATTGCAAAAGTTGCACTTTTTGGTTACAAAAACTACCACCTTTAGTCACACAAGGAGATGGATGCTGGGTAACGTGTTGCAATGTAACTGTGGCCTTTGCAATTTGTAGGTTTGCTCATTTGGCAGTGCTGCGAAAAGAACAAAGAAGAGAATCAGATGTTTTATGACAACAAGTGGCATTCTTCTGACACCTTTTAATCTCTTATCACTTCATAAGGTGGCTCAATATGATTCTTGCTGGTGGAAGCACTCGCACAAAAAGCGATCTTCCCTTTAGAAGATCACTGTTTAGCAGGACTGTGTTTTGGCACTGACACTGCAGTCGCCGGTGCGTTCTGTGACACACAAACACACACACCCTGCCCCGGCGTGAGCAACATAAAAGATATTTGGGAGTCATAAATAGTATGACTGGGCTGGGCTGGTATTGACTTTAAAATAACGACACTGGTGACTGGTGTGCTGGTACAGGACTGATTGCATTTATGGTCTATTTGCAGAAGATAGTTAATGAGAGAGAGAGAGAGAGGGAGAGACGCTGAGACACTGTCTCAGTTAGAATTGCTTAAAATTGAGAAAGAAAGACGGCCAAATTAGAGTCGGCTAGGATCACTGTCGCCAGAGACACAGTTTGATGATGGAACAGCAAAAAACTGACTGGTGGTCACACTGATGGTGCATTGTTTCTGCTTTTAAAAAGCAGCAGCATTCTTTATGGCAGTAGTTTTAGTGGGAAAAAATAAAGGCTGTAAAAAATACCTAAAAACTGTAAATTGTGGCTGCTGCTGTTGTTCTAATTAATTTGGCTGCACTACTTCAGAGACCAGACCTTGGAGCTTTCGCCGGTTATCTGAAAGACAAAAACGTCCTTTATGCAGCGTCTGCTCGACTGATCTTCGGCTACTTCTTTGACAAAATATGTGGACTAGATTTGGTTGTAGTTTACAAATCAAAACTAAAAGTCAACAACTAATAGTTGTTTTTACTTTTTTACCTTTTGGTAGTGTGTGTCAGGCGTTTGTGTAAATGAAAAAAATGGGGAGCCCTTGATGATGATAATCATCATTCTTTGATAACTGAAACCTCAGTGGTGCCTTCCAAAACCGAGCTTCGACGCTTGGAGAAACTGACCGAGGTGCTGACGGACTTCTCAGCGGAGATATCGTCAGCAGATTGGCGCGACATTTTGCTGCTGCCACGGGAGATGCTGCTGCTGCTGCGGCTGCTGCGTGCAGATGACTTCTTCGGCGAGAAGCTTTTGCTCTTTCGTCCTCCTCCTGCTGCACCAAAGCTGCTGCTCTTTCTCAGTGCTTCCGATTTACTGCCCTTCTTCCTCTCTTTCTTGCTTCGCCTTTCCTTCTTCACCTTCTTAACTGGCATTTGCTGCTCTTGCTGCTGTTGGCCACAAAGGTCCAGTGAGTAGCAGATGAAGAGGCCAATGGCCGCTTGGGCGACGAGGAAGATGGCAACGCCGTAGATGACGTGCTTCTCTGGAAAAAGAAGAACGTGGTAGTGCATCATTCGAAATCATCAAACACAGAGTACTGACTCTGAAAGACGATGTTCCACGACGGCCCGACGTCACAGCCAATGTACTGCGCCAGTGGCCGCTCCACAAAGACCCGCCTCGTGATCAGGTCCTCCATGAAGTGCACCGTACCGGTGGACCCGTCGATGAGCGCCACCTCACTTGTGGTTAGGTAGAAGCCGGCGGAGAGGTGGCGGCCGGTGAAGTTGGTGCAGCGACCGGGCGTGGCGCGATCCTCCCGTTGCTCCGGTGAGACATCGCCCAGCAGCTGAAGGCGGACACACTGCTCCAGCTCAAAGCAGGGCATTGGCTCTTCGCTTTTTTGTTTTTTGCTTTTGGAGTTCGAACCACCACCACCTCCACCACCATCATCCTTTTGAGCCGGCATCATCTCTGCCGAGTAGAAGACCGCCATCTCCTCCATCTCCGGACCGCAGAACATCTGCGGGTGCTCGTCGGCGCGCACGTACCCCGCCAGTAGCAGTACCGACGGAAGGTGAGAGATGGCCTGAACGGTGGAAAGGCTTTTAGAACAGAAGGAGTACACTGGCCGGTCGGGGTGAATGTCAATGGCGAAGAGGCAGTACTGCCGGTCCACACTGGCGGTGGCCGACTGGTTGAGGTAGACGAAGGCGAGGTAGTCCGCCCGGTACTCCCGCTTGTCGGGAAACTCAAAGTACAGCGAAAGGGTGAAGCCGTAGACAATGTTCCGGGCGACGTCGGCCGCGAAGGAGGCGAAGGAGGCGGGGAAGCGGGTGCTGAGATGCTTCGGCGGAGTGTTGATCAGCAGTCGATGGCTCGGAGCTGACAAAGTGTTCGCCGTTTTCAGGTAGTTGTCCGGGTGCAGTTCGAAGAGGAAGAAGTCCGAGGTGAGCAGAAGGAAGCGGTCGTGCAGGCGACCGGCGGCGAGGACGCTCGTCTGCCCGCCCTTCACCAGTCGGGAGCAGGCGCCAGGAGCAGCTTTGGCCACTGCTGAGGCGTCTCCATCGAGCAACTCCACTTGTTGGAGGCTCGGTTTTCCAGGGCCATGGTCTGATGATGATGATGAAGAGCTTGGTGAAGAAGAAACAGAGGCTAGGGGAGGAAGAAGCTGAAACAGCTGCAGGGCGCAAACGATGGCAACGATGACGTCCATGGTCGTCTTTTGAAAGCGGTTGTTGTTGTGGTGGCGGTGATGCATTGAAAACAAGCGCGAGCAAAGTAGAGTTGGACAAGTGGAGAAATTAGGGAACACGGAAGAAATAGAACTTCATTTTGTTATAAAAACTTTTTATAAAATAAGATAAGAATGCTGACATTCGAAAACAAAAGTTAGGTGTTTTACACCAAAACCTCAGCACTTTTTCCTCTTCAAGAATCTTCAAGAATCTTGAAGAATCAAGATGATATCTTCTAGTGTTGCGGTTTTTGCCGTGTTGTACTGCAGCGCCATCTTCGTCTCGTGTATTTGTGCTGTTACACACCTGGTGGACTGGTCGCAATGTATGTGATCAGAATCAGACTTTGTTCTTTGTTCCTTAATTTCACCTCTCACATCAATTCCATTTCAGTCAAGCCAAATCACCAGGTAGAGCTGGACCGGATGGTCAGGCTTTTTAACGATCATGGGTACTCTCTTAAGGAATACCACCTGGTCTTCAAAGCCATCAGGCAGGCCCTCTACGATCAGCGCCCAGAGGCGAAGGACATCTTCTTTCAGCAGGCAGTCCTTTTACTGCAGTCAATTGACCGCGGCATTGATATGGACCAGGTAGAGCTGTACTTTCGTAGACTGAACCTTCTTGAAGAAGGCGAAACAGTGAACGACCACCGCTTGATGAAGGCAATAGCAGCGAAGATGCCACCGCCGAACTTGAATCTCCTTCTCAGCATTGGCCAAGTACCAGGAAAAGCAGCATCAAAACCAGTCGCCTTAAGAGACCTGCTTGTAGCCTTTCTCTCCAATGATTCAGAGGAAAAGAGCTATTCAGGAGGCACTAGTAGAAATCGAAAAACACCTGAAATGTCCAGACACCTCTTTATGTTTGCCTTTGCTCCTCGACTGATGGCTGCCTATCGTTTTGCCTACTCGGATGAGCTTGAGAATGCTCTTAAGAGGGTGTTTCAGGGAACAGCATCAGCAGCAGCAGCAGTTCCCGTTACAAAAAAGAAGCTTAGAAAAGGTAAGGCAATGATTTCAATTCAAAACTTTAAGTTTATTGTTTTGGTGTATCTTTTTGCAGGGTTAAAATGCATAACGGGCGGCATCAGTGGAGCACTTTTCCTTGGTCTACTTGCTTCCTACCTGATCTATCCGTCTCAAAATGTGACCGGTAATGAGATTCTAAAAGAAACATTGGTGGACCCGTTTGGCAGCAGTCCTGCTGACGACGATGGGAGCCCTCTTGAGCTGTACCGCATTGCCATTGCAATTCTGGGCATTGCCATTGTTGGCGGCATTGGGTTATACTGCTACGGCTACTGCAAAGATGATGGAATAGATTACGATGATGATGATGGTGGTGGTGGTGGTGGGGAAGGTGGTCAAAGTGGTCGAAAGAGCAATCAATTGAGTAGTAAGAAGCAGCCAGTCACCAAGTCAACTTCTGCAGGTAAACAAAAGTCGTTCCCTTCAAAGAAAGGAAAATCCTTAAAAGTGCCTACTCCAAAGACTACCACCGTAACAACCATTGGGAACAAAAGCTAAAAACAAACCAGCATTTTTTTGTTACACTGTTCAGCGTTTGAAGTAGAAACTGTCGACATAAGAATGAGAACCTTTCTTCCTCTCCTATTTATTGATTACCCAATTAAATGATTAGCCCAATTAGTCAGCAAGCTAACTTATGAAACGCATTTAGATCATTTATTTGCTGTTTTTTATTCTGAACTGCGTTTCATTTTGAGCCTAATAATTTGTCAAGATGGCCCTCATGGAGAAGGTCATTGCGGGCGTGCAATCTCACGGCTTTGCACTGCAAATCGCCGCCTACCCAAAGGAGTTGAAGCACCTCGTCACCATGTACCGGTACTGCTTTGGGTGCTCCTTCTCCTTCTCCGGCGTCATATTCACTGAAATCAAAAGAGAGGGAGGAAATGATCGCCACAACATCTTCAACTTTCTTTTAAGCATTTTCTTCATTCTCGCAAACGCTACTGTGATTATTCTTTTCCTGGTGCCCTTCACCGTCATTCCGATGTACTTCAGCCCCTCGCGAATGGACGAGCCGATGAAGCTGACCGACTTCATCAACATCGCCCGCTACAACACCGAGTTCGATGACATCAAGCCGCTGCTGCGGCTGATCATGCAGTCCATCATGTACGTCTTCATCGTCGAGATGATCGCCAACAATGGCGCCAATCTGCTGTACGGCGGACGGCTGGTGGCGGAGCTGGCCGAGCTGGCCAACAGTCTGCAGGACGATAAAGAGGAGAAGGAAAAGCAACAGCCTTCCACAAATATCGTAAACTTCCGCTGGACAATCGGCCGAGTAATTGCCATCAAGTTGGCCGTCCTGTGCAGCCTGACCACTGTCAGTCTGCTGCTTTTCAACCGCAGCCGTTTGGTACTGCTATTTCAATGCCTGCTAGAGCCGGACCGGAAGTTGACGATGCAACAACGAAACGAGCTGCTGAAGATGGTCTTCCTCAGCGCGTGGCACTTCGGCGACTACCTCACTCACCTCATGTGGCCGACCTTTTTTCTCTACACAATGACACTGTTCAGCCGGCACGTTCGGCACATCAGGGCGTCAATTGAAGAGGTGGAGGGAGAAAAGGGTGGTCTGGAAGAGTGCCGCCTGGAGGAGGTTACCGAGCAGCTGTCGGTTTTGGCCGTCCATTTCCGGCGCATCCTCGCCTACTTCAGCCTGCCCCTCTCCACCATGCTCACCCTCAGCGTGTTGTCCATCATCGGCAGCTGCTGCTTCCTCTCCCATCAGAACAGTCAACAGACCGGGCAGCCCCAGCAGCAGCACTACTACGTCTCCACCATCTTCTCCTTCGGCGTGTACGCCCTCCTCCGCCTGGTGCTCATCGCCTGGACCAGCAGCATTCCCGACCGGGAGGTGAGGGAGCTGATTCGAGTCGTACACAGCAGAAGCAGTCCAACTACTACTGCTGAACAGCAGCCTTGGTCGTCCAATGGCTGGCTGGTCTTTGGCGAGCTGCGATCGCTTCGTGCCCGTTTCACCGTCTCCTTCCTCGACGATTGTCTCAGCATTCGCCAGTCGACGGTGCTCTCCATGCTCGGCTTTGCGCTCCAGTACACCGTCGTATTGCTGCAAACGAATGACTATCAGTCGCCTGTACAAATTTCTGGAGATGGTGGTGATGGTGGGGGTAGTGGTAGAAATGCAACACTTGACTAGAGGAGACTATCAGCCTATCCCTAAAAAAATGATGTTTCTCCTTCTGTTTCTCCGCACCTACTC
>JAALOO010000358.1_pt1 | contig 41162 bp, 26 predicted proteins | sample 7257641 | NCBI WGS metagenome assembly JAALOO01 (sample SAMN14085613, study PRJNA598686) | mite metagenome | biome: ENVO:01001000; feature: ENVO:01001002; material: ENVO:01001226; isolation source: single female mite from University of Michigan culture on fish food culture... ...
AAATTTTTGTCGACAAAAATTTTTTTGTTTTTGTCGACAAATTGCAAGCCCTATCTACTGCTGTCACTTGATAAACAGTATTGAGAGGGAGCGCCTCTCTGGTTACGTCACCATCACTGCCATCAGGGGATTGTCGTCGGAGAAAGTAGTTGTAGAAGTAGAAGAAGTAGTTGTAGGAGGATGCCTGAAGGGGGAGGGGGAGGAAACGGAGACGTACACAATAAACAGAGCACGAGCACATGGCTTTGGTGGTGATCACTCGCTATGCCTGCCAACAGCAGCAGCAGACGACAGCGCTGAAGCAAAGTCGAAGTCAAAGTCTGTCCGCGGTGTAGCGCGCGCGCCTTTCAAAACAGTCAGAGAGGGAGGGAGGGAGAGATAACGAGTGAGAGAGAGGGTTCACTTGCCGACAGAGAAAATCACTGGTTTCGCGCAGATATAAAAGCAACCAATCTTCGGGACGGTGGATCATCACTTCACTTCGAAGCAAACCTAACTGCAAACTCAAACAACTCCAACTCTAACTCTCTCAAACTCTTTCCTTTACCAAACATTTACTGTCTATCTAAAGCCTTCCACTACCCAACAAATCGAATCAAAACAAGCCCGCAACCATGGAAGCCATCTACAAGAACTCCATCTACCCGATATCGCTCATACAAAAGAGGTAAGCGATTGAGTTGAGCTGAGCTCATTAAACATCAACCAGATATTTTAACCTCTTTTCTCCTCCCTTTTAGCTTTGACGATCAGAAGCACCTGATGTTCATGCTGTCAAATGTCTTCGACCCTCGCTACGCCTTTCTCATTTTCTCGCCGCTGATCTTCTCGCTGGACTGCGTCACCGGCCGCAAGCTGATGTGGGTCACCGTCATCGCCGAGTGGTCTAACCAGATACTGAAGTGGCTGATGCGCGGCGAGCGCCCGTACTGGTGGGTGCACGAATTCGAGAGCAAGGCATCCTCCGGACTGAGCTCTTCCAACCAACTGCCCGGCCTCAAGCAGACCTTCATGACCTGCGAAACCGGTCCCGGCTCGCCCTCAGGCCACGCCATGGTCACCGCCGCCGTGTGGTACATTCTGGTGGAGGCGTTGCTGGCGAAGACCAACAGCTGGCGCCAGAACGGGAAGCTGCCCGCCGCCGCCTCCAAGCCGCTCTTCAACTCCGCCTGCTGGGCCGTGTACACCTTCGGCCTGTGCTGCGTCAGCCTTTCCCGCATCTACCTAGCCGCCCACTTTCCCCACCAGTGTCTGCTGGGCGCCGGCATGGGCGTCGCCGTGGCGATGCTCGTCAGCAGCCTCTACGCCGCCACGGAGAAGCTCTCCCTGCGGGCCTACTTCCTCGGCACGTTGGCCATGTTCGCCAGCGCCCTGGTCACCTACGGCACGCTGCTCTACGTCTTCGGCTTCAACCCACTGTGGTCGGTGGAGCGGGCGCTGAAGTGGTGCGCCAAGCGGGAGCACGTCCACCTCGACACGACGCCCTTCTTCAGCATGATGCGCTACACCGGCTTCTTCCTCGGCATGGGCCTCGGCCTGCACTCCCCGCTGGTGAAGGCCACCGTTCCCTCTGCGGCCAGCTTCAGTACTGCCGCCAAGCTGACGACCGCCGCCCTGTCGGTGGCCGCCTCCAAGGCCATCGAGGCGATTCCCATTTCGAAGGAGACGCTGCACGTCAACACCATCTACGGCATTGTCTTCCTCGAGTCCCTGCTCCTGCCCTATCTCTTTATCGCGGTCATCCCATTTGTGGTCAGCAAGTTTACCAGCAGCAGCAACAGCTCGATGGCCAAGAAGATCGCCGCCAGTCAGGACGACAACAACAACATTCACCTGCTGAAGGCTCAGTAAGCGGGGGAAGGCAGCAACAGTGAACTCAGTTCAGTCTTTTCCATACAATCTCAAACGCACACACCCTATGTTCACCCTCATTAATCACTACATATCATACCTGTACATAAGAAACACTTCACTTACTACTGTGTCATCTGTCCTCTCAGCGCAGCTAACTTTCTTAACTCTTTGTTAAGTCTTGCCAAACTGTAAATAAATCTCCTCCCTACTTCAATCACTTATACAAGTCAAATCAAGTTTATATGTTTTTTCAAAACGGTTCAATGTGTACATTGTGCTCAAATGAGAGCGGCATGCAAATGAAGAAAAGAAAAAAAGAGAAGAAAAAAAGAAAAGAAAAAATGCTTGTAAAGTCTAAACATGCAATTGGGAAAAAAGTGAGAAAGATGCACTGTACAAATATAAACAAATTCGAGGGTATGAAGGTGTGTGAACTTATGGGTATTCGTCAAAGGTGCCAGCAGTAGACTACTTTGGCTTTTGATTAGCACCGGGCATTTGCTGCTGCTGTCCGACACCGCTGAGTATGGAGGACATGAGAGCGCTGGACACCGGCCCACTGGTGTTGGCCAGTGATCGAGCCACTGCTGCGGGACTGGGCGTGATGAAGGTGGGCAGACCGGTGGCACTCACCGAATTCGAAGAGGAGATCGAGTTGGAGCGATGAAGTTGATGCTGCTGCTGCTGTTGATGGTGCTGGGCACTAATCTGTGCGGCGTTCATCAGCAGTGATGATGTGTTCAGTGAAGAGCTGTTGTGGTTGCTGCTGCTTGAAATGCTCGGAGACTTGCCACCACCGCCACCTCCAGCACTTCCACCACTAGCTAAGCTCTTGGCAAACTCATTGACCATTCGCTGGTGCTGTGCACCGAGCGCCGACCCGCTGACGCCTCCTCCGCCTCGAGCCGAAGCGTTCACCGCGTCTGCCGAGAGGAAGCGATTGAGAATCTCCGTGTTGCTAAAGAGGTTCGGCAGCGAGGTGAAGAGCGAGTTGAAGATCTGATTGTTGGCATTCAGACCACCACCACTGCCGCCACCACCACCGCCGCCACTGCTGCTGATGTTGCTACTGCTGTTGAGTTGCCCGGCCATTGAGTTGGTCGCTTTGGAGGCGGCAGCGGCGGCGGCGGCTGCCGAGTGCGCTACTGCACTGAGCAGCAGTGAGTTGGGATTCGTTGCCGAGGAGAGTGTTGAGGCGGAGGAAGAGATGATGGTCGGCGAAGGTGATGACCCCGTTGAGCGACTCAGACTGGGCGAGTTTCGCTCCGCTCCAGAGCGAGACAGCTGGTGACCAGTGTGGGCCATCATCGGAGCGCCACTGCTGCCGCCGCCGATGCGACTGTTCGTAGTGGTGAGCGAGTGCATTGGATTGCCACTGTTGGAGTTGGCCAATGAGGCGAGCGTCTGCAGCATGGCAAAGTTGGGTCCGTGACCGCCGGTGAAGCTGCTGCCGCCAGCGCTGTTGATCAGCGATTCGGCGGTCGCTTTGTTTTTGCTCGACTGTATTTGCAAAACGGTAAAGCAGAAAACAAAAATCATTAGTATACGATAGAAATGAAGGAAGATAAAGAAAAGAGAGGGAATAGGAAAAGAGGGGCAAGAGAAGGAATTTTGAAAAGTGTAAATAACTTCTATCGAAAAGAGGAGGAACGTACTGAGGAGGAGGAGGAGGACTTCCTGATTGGCCCCTGCAGCAGTGAGGACGGATCGGAAGAGGTGGGCGCCATCAGCTTTCCCGCCAGTCCTTCACCGTAGGAGGTGGTGGTGGTCGACGCCGAGGTCTGGTTGTTGGTGGTGCACAGGTTCATTGCCCCAGCACTGTTGCCGCCTGCTGCTGCCGATTGCTGCTGGGTGCTGCTCTTCTTCTGCTTCATAAAGGACTGGGCGATGGCTGCCGCCTGAAGGGATGCGCCGGGGACGCTGTTGTAGAGGGAGGAGGAGTTGCCGCCGCCACCACCACCTCCGCTCAGCAAGCTCATGTACGAGTGATTGGGCGAGGCGGCAGAGGCAGGCGCCGACGGCGAAGGACTCTTTCGGTTGCTTGCCTTACTGGTCCCACTGGCAGCCGAGGAGTAGCTGTTGCTGCTGATGTTCCCTGCATTGACCTGATTGATGGCGTTCTTGGTGATGTACCCGTAAAACTGCTCCTGCTTCCAGCCAAGATACCTGGATATCGTGTCGAAGATTTTGTGGCGATTCTTCTGCGACAGTGAAGAGGTGCTCATGCATCTACAGGGGAAAGAAAGAAAGAAGAAGTATTGTGATTAGATGTTGCAAAGCAAAACACAAGCATATCTTACTTTATCAACTCCACAAGAAAGCAGTCCCATTCAAAGCCCAGGCAATCGCTGCTGAGCGGCTTAGAAAGCGGAACTGTCTGCACGATTTCAATGGGCACTTTGCAGGAGAACAGATCATTCTTTAGCTGCAGAAGGCTGGGATTGTTGCTGCTGGAAGTGCCGACGCCATTGACGCTTGACGTGCCCGCAGCATTGCCACTGTTACTGATCATTTGCTGAATAGTGCTGCTGATAACGTTGTGAGCAAAGGTGGCCATTGTCACTGGGTCCGCTGCTGAAGCTGGCGGGCCTTTGCTGCCGTACAGCGTTGATGTGATGGCGGCGTTCGGCGATGATGTAGGCGTGAAAGATGACGCGTCGCCTTTAGCCATCTTTCGCTGATGTTTTTCCATTGCGGAGAGCATTGCTGATTGCTCAGCCATGCTAAATTGTTGCTGCTGCTGTGATTGCCGCTTGTACTTCTTTGGCAAAAATGGTTGCTGAGCGTCGTTTTGAGCCTGTTCAAGTGCCGACACTGCAGATGCTGAGGCTGAACTCTTTGGCGGACGGTCATATTGCAAGGAAGCAGCTGCTGTTGCGGATGAGCTCTGCTCAATGAAGGCAACCTTTTCCTTTTTCTTGCGCGGCACTTTAGTTGTAGTAGGCAAAGGACCGTCTCCATTGGAGTCATCGTCGTCCTCGATTCGGTTTCGCTTGCGCTTTAGTTTTTGCAAAATTTGAGCTTTCTCAAACTCAGTTTCTTCCACAACTTTAGCGCTACCGTTGGCTTCTTCGACGGGCTTAAACTTGAGTTCACCGGTGTTGATGTAGAAGCCGTCGTGTTCGGTGGTCAAACTGGTTGGAATCAGCTCATCGTACGCTTCAGCGTTGTCGATGAAGGAGTCATTTTCATCGTAGCCTTCGCCTTTGTCGATGAAATCCTCGTAGGTGTTCCCTCGGCCGTACTTCTCTTCGAATTGGGCAGCTATTCGGGCTACCTCATCTTCGTCCTCGTCACCGAATGGATCATGAGGATTTTCCCCTGAGCCGGTTGCATCGTCACTTCGTTTAGACTCCTTCTTCTTGCTTGCACGGCGGACAAGGTCGGGAAAGGAGATGATGTTGCAGGCATCCTCGCTCAGATCAAGCTCCACTTCAAAACGCAAAGCGACCGGCTTATTCTTCTTTGAACTTTTTACCTTCTTCGGCTTGTCAGAGTAAACCGAAGGCGGCTTTGGAGCAACTGTTTCCATTATCAGAGATGAGTGTTGATAAGGGCGATGCACTACTGGAGGTCACATTTGCTGGGCACTCATTTGAAGGCGAAAAGCGATGATGACAAGAAGACTGAAGGGAACTGATGAATCAAAATGTTGAAGTCCGATGATGAAACACAAAAGTGAGATTGTTTTGATCGGCTGATTTTCTCTCTTTGACTCAAGGCGAGGCACTCATTCTTGTTCATTCTCATTGAGAACAAATTAGAAATTCGCCTCGTTCGCTGCACAGTAACAGCAATGCTGAATGGCCCACTTTAGAGCTCCTCTGACCACGGTCAGCCCACGCAGCCAAAAACACATTTTCATTCACGCTATTCTCACCTGTGCGGTTTGAAAGGGAAAGCGGCGCCAAACAACAAGGAAAAGAATGATTTTACTTCCAAAGAAGACCAAAGAAGGTTGGAAACAAATCAATAGATGAATTTTCTTCATTTTGAGGGAGAATTAGAAGTAGGTGAAGGACTAGTGGGTGAAGCAGAAGCGGCAGCGGCAGCCCGTTCTTTAGCGATTTTCTGCCACTTCATAATGTGCGGGTCATCAGTTAGCTTCTTTGGTTTGAGTGTTTCGATCTTCTCTGGTTCTCCTTGAGTTTTCTTCACCACTATTGAAGGTGCTTTAATCTAAAAGTTCAGGTAAACAACACAGTGAACAAAGATGAAAACTCCATTTAATTGACTACCTTCTTTGAGCCCGAGCCAGAAGTCTGACTGCTGGACTCCGAAGAGCGACTGGTCGACTTGTGAGCCAATCTTTTAGAGCCACTATTATCAGTGACATCAATCTGCAGCATTCGCTTCACTTCACTTTGGAAGGCTCTCTCGGAGCCATCAAGAACGGAGGACTTGGCCCCTTCTCTGCTGTGGTTGCTGCCAATGCTGACGCGTCTACTCGGCTTTTGGCTCTGCTGACGACGGCGGGCTCTTCGGGCGCTGACGTTGGCGACGTACGTCCTCGCTCGGCGGTCACTTCCGCAGCAGAGACACACTACCAAAGGGTGGGGCAGCCAACCGCGGTTCAGGGCGACGAGGATGAGCGTGACGAAGATGAGAAAGAGCAGTCCGGCGATGATTAGCTCCTCGGCGTAGTCCTCCAGCCACCAGTCCCAGCGGAAAGGCTCCTCGGGGTAGAGCTCACCGATCGCCTCCAGGTACTCCGCCTGCGTCGGCTCACGGTCGTCCACTGCGGGCCCTTGAGCAGTTGAATCAGTTTCTAGCTGACAGCTGAAGAACTTCGCCCAGGACATGCTGCGCACCTTGAAGCTCTTCACTACCTTCTGCTCTAGGGCCTCGACCAGGTGGGCGGCCTCCACCACGTAGACGCGCTCAATCTCCACACTGAGCATGTACAGCTTCGTTTGCGTGACCAGAACGTAGGGCGGCAGGGCGAAGAGATCACCCTTGTAGCTGGTCTTTGAGGACTGCTCCGAGGGGACAAAGGTGGCCGTGGAGCGGTCGGCCACCGTCTCCAGGAAAACATGCGCTCCCTTTGGGGGAACGGGCTTAAAGTCGCCCATGTCCTCGCCAGGAAAATTGAACTCGACGATGTTGCAGGTGACCTCTCCGCCGCCGACGCCCTCGCTGTTCTGGTAGCTACGAACCGGTTTCATCTGCAGCGGCGTAAAGATGACCCGACGAGAGGCAGGTTTTTCCTCCAGCGTCTGCTTCAGGCCGACCCACAGTTCCCTTCCACTTTTAGTCGGGTGTGGCATAGCCGTCAGCTGCCAGGGCATCAGCTTGTCGTCGTACGAGTCGCACCACAGCCCACCATCAACCTGGAAGACGTAGTACGTGTCCACCGTCTGCACAAAGTAGTACCGCTGGCCAATGATGCTCAGCGAGATGATTTCGTGTAATCGAACGGTGCTGGGTATAACCGGCGTCGCAGCAGCCAAGTTCACCGGGTACAGCCGTTGTCCACTGGGCTGCTGCTGGTAGAGTAGAAGGCGGTCGGCGGTCTGGTCCAGATTGGCCACCGGAATGCGGTACCGGTTGCCCGACTCGATCATCCACAGCTCGCCCGCGGTGCTGTTCAGCGTCAGTCCCTGCAGCAGCAGACTGTTGTTGGGGTCCTTCTGGGGACTCTGCGCCATCAGGTTCAGCTTATCGCAAATGTGCATCATGTTTAGTTCCGGTTTCTGGAGAAGACAAAAGACAAGGTTAAAGAGTGGAAGTGTAGTGAAAGGGCTTAGTTTAGTACTTTTTGTGCTGCAACTAAAACTAGGCAACTGAGCACCACTGTTAAAACCAAATGAACTAACTGGTTCATCGTTGCGGTAAAGGTAGCAGGAAAAAAATTGTGAAATGATAAACATAGTCATAACTTGGTGTTTTTACTTTCATTTTATGATGTTAAAATTGAGTTTTGAATGAATTTTTTAGAACTTTTCATTTAAAATTTGTAAGCTGCTATTTTTTCTGTACATTTGTCAAAAGTTTGCGTTATTATTTTGCATATAGATAATGTTGCTAATGGTTACCAAGTTTTTTTATTTGACAGTATGACAACAACAGCATTCTCAGATGCGCAATTCTTAGGAATCTTTTCATTTGTTTTCCTTTTACCCAATTTTAATAGATTTGAACTGATAATGGATTATGTAAATAACTTTATTTCGTAAGTTTCTTGTTTGTATTATAAGCTTGATGCTCAACTGTTTATTTTTAAGTGCTATTAAAAACAATCAATCGTGGTTAAAAGATGAGATTCTAAACATAGCTGGTACCAACATTAGCCACGTTTCAAATGCTTACTCAGGCCAGCCTTTTATCTGGTTGTATTTTCACCCAGAGCCACTCAAAACAGATGACTTTGGAGTGGCCGCGTGCATAAAAGTTCCTTATGGAGAACATGAGCCTTACAAACGTACGCTGGCAAAAGAATTTATGACGGGAATAGTTGAAAATGCTGATGGTCAGCTTGAAACGCTTTTTTACAATTACCCCATTAAATTAAACAGATCATACATTGTTTTGGGTGAAAGAGAACGAGACGTGATTCAAAGCAACTACGAAACTGACCAAATTTGGCATGATAGTTCAAGTAATTTTAAATGTTTTTTATGTTTGTAGATATTAAAATTACCTTTTTCATTTTCTAGACAAGAATTACAAACCAACTCACGCGGAAATAGAAACAGTGAGAGCATCTGCAATTGGCCGGATTGACTCTCGACCTGTGGTCGGCGGCAAATCTTCAATCAACATGAAAAATGTCACTATTAAAAATTCTGTTGTCACATTTAACCGTAGCACCAATCTAAGAGATTTTAATGTAAACTCGTGATAGATTTTTTTGCAATAACAATTTTAATTAAGATTGATCTAAAATTTTTATAAAACAAGTATTCTTATGTGGTAACAAATTACCACATTTTCTTCAACAGCCCTACAGATCATCAATTTTATCCCAGTTCTTAAAGTTGGCCATTCGCCGACTGAGGCAGGCAAAGAGGACGGCCATGCTGTTTACCAGAGTCCATTCACAGGCGGCGCTGGCGACATGCCACCAGTATCCCGGCTGGTCGCTTCTCCAGTGCAGATTGGTGTGCTCATCAAAGAAGCCATCCATCACACCGAACTGACTGGAAATTACATTGAAGGTGAAAACGCCCAGCAGAAGAGTGGCAGCAGTGACCAGCCAAACGGTGACCGTCGTTGGCGGTGATTCAATGTCAAATCGGCTGTACAGCGTACGACAAATGGCGATCATCAGAGCGGCGTAGATGAAGGTAGCGAAGAACATGCAAAACGCCGAAGTGACATGGAAAATGAAGCCTTCACTGCAACGGAAATTGCCGATGGAGATGATGGAGAAGACGATGCCAAAGGCCATCAGCAGCGAGGCAAAGTTTAGAAGATCAAGATGCTTAACCAGTTTTGGACCGTACAGTTTGTACTGCGGATGCTGACAGATCTTCACGTGAATGTAGTATTTTACCTGCTTGTAACGGGCAAGGAAGGTAATGAAAACTTTTTCAAAAAGGTAAGCTGTTTTGTATTTATTTTTTCATTTAAAAAATAAATACTCACGACAAAAGGCCATCATGTCGAGTCCCTCAGCAAAAAAACCGGCACTCGGAAGATAAGTTCCTGAATCGCTTACATACTGAAGAATGAAACCTAGGTGATCATTGTAGGCAGCAATGAGGTAGCTGATAGAACAAAAAATGTTAAAAGTTAAAAAAATTAGTTTATCACTTACAAAATGAGAAAAAATGACGGCATCCCAAAGACAAAGGCGTACGGCCATAACCAAATGGTCATTCGGTAGGCTTCATAAAGAAGGTCATGAATGGGGTGAATTTGTACAATTGAATGCTCCACATTCAGAGTGTCCATTTTCAGATCAACAAAATTATCGTTGACGTAAATTTTATTTTTGTTTTCACCACCTTCTTCATTGTTATTGTTTTGAGCTTTTTCTGCCATAACTTCTTGGTTATGAGAAAAAACTTTCCAATTCACTTAAAATTACATCAAAATTTTCAGTTAAATTGTAAAAAGGCATGGGAAAACTTATGTAAACGAGTTTTTATAGACATTTCATTTCAGTCGAGAGAGGGTTTGTAAAACCCCAAAAGGTTGCATATCATTTTCTTACCTTTTGTCGGAGGGGTTCATTATATGTGCACTTTGTTCTCTCGCCTTTTTCTCTTCTATCTACGCACTAGGCAAGTATTAATAGAACTTGATCAAGATCTGATAACATGATATACAGAGGTGAGCACTTTAAACTTTAGCAGAAAAAAGCATTATTTTAAAAGTGAAGTAATTTTCCATCACAGGTAATAAATTGAGGAACAGAAAAGAGGCGACTTTTTTTCCTCTTGTTTTTTTTGAGATAACTTTGTAAAATTTTTAGCAAAACAGCATTTTACTCAAAATTATTATTACTGTTTTGACATTAAAATAATATGATAACTGACCAGTCTGGGAATTATCAGAAACACTAAATTAACCTTTTTCTTTTTTAAACAAACCAGCAGCTCTGTGACACATTGAAATTAGCTTATTGCAAGCAAAATTAATTACTTCTGTCCTTGAAATAACAAGTTTTTGTGTGTGCAACCATCTCTGCTGCTTCTAATTCCGATTAAAATTAGTACTGAACACAAGTTTGTTTATGGGACGAATTCGCAGCCAGTTTCTCACAGTGTACAAAGATAACTTGTTGTCTTCACAATTGTTGCAACAGAGTGAAACCCCTCGTGAACTCTTAACTTTTAAACTTTTTAAACAAAAGATGGGTTAAAGATTCAATACACGATAGTTGTCAAAGTATTAAGATGACAACAAATCCGCTTGAGTTTTGTTACCTGTGCCGTTTTGAATTTCCAAGGTAAAGTTTAATAACTAGAAAAAAATTGATAATATAAAACAATTGCTTCCCACCAACTATCTAAATGAGTCATTACAGTTTTGCACTGTTTTTCTCATATTACGTAATGGCACAAAATGGATCACACATTTTATATCATAAGTAGTTTTCTGTCAAGGATGGTAATGAATTTCACTAGCTTTTAATTATGTTTCATAACTTTCAACTTTACTGCTACAATTAAGAAAAGTTTCCGAGTGAACTTAGCAAATTACAGAAGAAAAATTAGGCGATGCTTACACACATGGTATGAACCGTTCTACTTCTTATCGATGACTCGATCGTGAACTATGGTAAGACCGGAGAAAGAGAAGGGCTGAAGATATCGATGAAAACATCGTTGAACCAGTTTGCCGCTCACTTTCACTACTAACACAGACTACTACCGTTAACTAGATTTCTTCCACTTTTCTGAGGCGATCTTTCACCGCTGGCCACTGACTTTGATTTGAGTTGCACCTGCTGACACTGCAAAGAAATGAATGAATGAATGAGCAAACCGTTTGCAGCATCTTAACTTAACTTTCAGCCAAAGACAGTATTGTCCGAAAGGGGGGAAACTAAATGCCAACAAATGACCAAATTAAAAAAGCGAGAGAGAAAGTGGTGATCTATTTTAAACAGTTAAGATTCAGTAAAGGTAGCTAAGAGAAGGAGAAAAACAAAAGAAAAAGCAAAAGTTCAATGCGGAAATGCAAAAAGAAGGAGAGGGAAAAGGAGCTAGCTAGGCAGCAAGAAAGACTGACAGGCGACAATTGTCGGTCATCGATACTGTACGCGTTGACCAGTTTGTCACTGCTGCTGCTGGACCATCACTTGACTTCATCATTTGATACACTAGTTTTCCCATGGCACGTATAAAATGAGCGATCAGGTGGGCAGTTGAAGTCACAGTTCGCAGCAGTTCAGTTCAGTCATCACTAGCACCAACACACCACCACCAGATCACTTCAGTTGTGTGTACTGTGCAATTACTATAACCGGTCAACACCGCCAGCACCTCAACAGCATGTCTCTGGTAAGCATACCTTCAGTTAATCCACTTTAAATTCCTAATAAATCCTTTGCATAAACTTCCACTTTACATCATCAACTATATGTTCATTTTGCATACCTCCAACTTCATCACCAAACTCCACTTTTTCTCCTTCTTCAGTCAACTCGTTCCCCCTTACTGCTTGCCCTGCAGACCCTTGTCCTCTGCACCGTCCTTCTCCTGCTCACCACCGGTCCACTGACGCCCGTCGAGGCGGGCAAGAAGGAGAAGATGCTGCTCGGTCTGGCCGTCGGCCACGCCATCTCCAACCGAGCTCGAGAGCACTCGCTCATTCGACTGATCATTCCGCTGCGAATGGCCGCCGAGGCGTGGAAGCACTTTGGCCATGCGACGGCGCACGAGCACGGCGGCTATGAGCACTATGGCCACCACCACGGGCACGACCACTACGGCAGCCACCACCACCACCTCGATCACCTGCACCTCGATGAGCACAGTTTCGGTGGTGGACACCACTTGAAGGCTTAGAGAATGGATGGTGATACTGCACTAAAGCATCAACAAAGAACACAGTTTTCCTTTACTTATTTCATCATCTCTACTACTTAGCTAGTCTAAGTCGTCGTTTACCTACAACACAACCCATCCTCCAAGTCCCTAAAGTCAGTTTCATTTTCAAAAGCGTCCCTCTTTTGTTCTTTTTTATTTACCGTACCTCCATCTTCTTTTTTTCCTTCATCTTTTTTCTATGTCCGTTTCACTTTTTAGACATTCTTTTAAATTATTTTACTTGTGCCTTTCTGCTCACTACTGCGCAGCTCAACTACTACTTCTACTGACCGAATCCTGCCTTTTACTTACTTTAAAATACTTAGGATTTTTAGTCGCTAAATTATTTGTGTAAATTCAAAATTTTCTTTTATATTAAAAATGCTTGTTCAATAAATTAAAATTTTGTTAGAAATGTTCAAATGTAAACCAAAAGAGGGCGATAACTGAGTTTTGGAAAAAAAATTACAAAAATAAATATTTTAAAACCAAAGTAACACAAACAAAATTGAACAATATGAACACAATTTGTACACAAAAAACAAAGTTTGTAAAAATGTCACTGTTCATTTAGCAGTGTTGACGAAGGTAAAAACACACAGTTAAAAAGGCAAGCAAATATGATAATTTCCCCTCTAAAACACGTGGCAAACTCATTTCACGTGCTGACGATGCAGTCACCATCACCACCACCACCAAGTCGTCTGTCCCTTTTGTCTCTGGCCCATCTCTGCCAGTCCCTGTGGGACCCTGTGTCAAGCACTCCTCTGAACCAGCAGCCAGCACTAGCAGCCCCAGCAGCCTCACGTTCTCCGTCATTCACTCACTCACTCTCATTCTCTTTCTCCCTCGTCATCTATTAAAGTGTCATTTGCTTCAGTGTCTCATTTCAGTTCAGTGCCCATTAGCGGGCAGAGGAGAGGATGGGCAGATAAAGAGAAATAGATGACACATTACGACATTAGGCAGACAGTGACGGTAACAATAAGGAATAAAAGAAGTGAATAGAAAAGGAGGAGAGGAGAAAGAAAGAAAGAATTGGAGGCTCATTTTAATAGAAACAATGAAAAAGTGGCGCAGAATAATTTGGATGCATTGCAGAAAACAAAAACTACTGCCTGAAATTGTTCTTTTCTTAATGCAGTCACAGTGATGACCGAAAAACTAATTATAAATCCAGTATATTTGTTATTTGATTTTTACAGTTATTTTTATCCAAAATATATCACCACTGTCAAATCGTTTTTTAACCCGAACAGAAAAATAAAGACATCCAACGATTGAGGTGATGTATCGAATTGGCCATTTGCCATGGTTTGGCGTCACTGGGATTTGCCACTGCTGTTGTGCTGTGTGTCTAAGCAAACACTCGGAAAATGATGCAGCTTTCTCTCTCACTTCCTTTTTTGCATGCACATCCATCTCATAAAGCAGCAGCACACAATATTTATCCGCTTAGGCAAGTGGAGCAAGTGAACACGTGCCTAATTGGCCAGGCAGAGAGTTGGTGGCAGGGACGGAGATGATGATGCTGCTTAGGCTGCTGCTCACTCTGTCTGACGACGGCCACACGCGTTGGCCAAATGCTAATTGACGCGTAATAAGTGGAGGAGGTTTGAATGTGTTCAGTGTAGTACCAGGCTAGGGCCAAGTCGACTGTAAGCGGATTTGGGCACATTTAGGCAGTACTGGTCCTCCTCGGGTAGTGCACGCGCCCAGACAGTGGACATGACTATTGTGTGCTCACTCGCCTGTCCTCCTGTGCCTGAGCGCCCTTTAATCGTCAAAGTCAATTGGAAGAAGACTTTACCACGGCACCAAGGGCAGAAGGAAGACCCTACCACCTCTATGAGTTGATTTTCAAATGCATGACCGACCATTTGAGTCGACTCTGACACCGATATGTGTACACTCGAAAGCACTGAACACAACAGAGGACTACACATTTTACATAACGCTTCAATTGAGATGTTTAGATGAGGATTCTTTGATTGACGGTGGTAGGTAAGAGAGAAAAAATGCAATGGAGAGTAAACCATCCGGAAGGAGTGACTGATGAATGAACAAATGAATATTAGTTCTATACTACCAACTAGTTGGCTAGAAGTAATGGACTTTAGGGATTTACCACTAAAGTCATTACTTCTTACAATGACCAAAATTTTGCGCCAACTAAAAAACGCCAACATTTATAAACTTACAGAAGAAGTGTAAAAAAGTCAAAAATAAAAAATGTTTTCTAAGTATAAATAAACACACACATAATCACAGTTTTTTGTTTTTCTATTTCCTAATCTCCTAATCAACTTTTTTGTTTAGAGAATAGTGTAGGAAGAATTTGTTTGTCTCAAATTAGCTCTACAAATTAGTGGGATTGCAAATATCACTGCAGTGTGTGTGAGTGATGTTGGCTCCCTTTCTTCCGATCAGCCACCACCAAAGGCTTTTGTTAGCATCAGTATCAACACCTAAAACCACAGTAATCCAATTGTATGAAAAGAGGATTTACTGTTGCCACTGCAAAGACTGGTTAAGAAAGGGATTGCCTGATTTAAGAAAGAGCAAACAAGATTTTGATTCCTAATTCCGCCTACTTTTTCAAGCTCATAGTTTTTCTTTTCTTCCACACACTAAACCCCTTTTTCTTCCTGTCTATTATTATATCCAGGACAAGTTAATTGAAAAGCGTCCCCTTGTCTTTCTCTTTCTTTGCAGCCAAACCTAACACTAGCAAATTGTGAATTAATTCAATTTGTGAAAACGATTTGCACCAGCTCAGAAAAAGAAGTAAAAGCGAATTTAGACGGCAGATTCTGGTTAGCAGCTGATAGTCAGCTAGAATCACTTCTTTTTCTTCTTTTCTATTAGTGCAAGTTTAGCAAATTCTTTTGACTGTTTTGTTTGGATTGCTAAGTGTAGAGGAAAAAGCTCAATCGATACTAGCCAAATTTAACAATAATGAGGATTCAGTTTAGGGATTGTCAGTGTTTGAATTTTTCTCCTTCTCATTATTATCTTCCAAAATCCCCTTCAGCCGCTATGATAATGATGATAGTGTTGCCATCAAATGATCCTGCTGGATCAATAGAGGCGGCCTTTTTTTGGCCCCAACGAAAAATGCGACCAGATCCTCAGTTTCACATCTATCAAATTCTTTAAATTCACGATTAGCACTACTACTATCGACTTTTGTGCGTTGCAAGTCCTGCCAAGTTGAAACGAAATTAATCTCTAGCGACTAATTCACGACACTGTTGTTGGACAGTTTAAATCGCATAAAATCAGTGAAACTCATGTTCCTCTCATCTGTGTCATCTGGTGCACAACAAACTTTTTCAGCATTTACCGCCCATAAACTGTCAATAAAAAAGAAACAGAGGATTGCCACTGCCACGGCTCAATTGAAGAAGATCAGTGCAGTGTAGAATCAGCATGAGCAAAAATTTCCGTTGAACGAAGAGGGAAAGGAAAAACCAAGAGCAGCAAATTGTACAAATGTGAAACAATTTCAATTTTTAGCCCTCAAAAGAGCAGCAGCAAGAACAGCAGCCGCCGCCAGACAAAGTAGTAGTGAGTGGTAATCCTCGACTTGTACTCTTCAGCTTTGGGAAACTGCTGCTGCTGCTGGTGGTGATGCTGGTCTCTGATCCCGATCACGTTCTGTGGATCAACTTGGTTGGCTGGTGTGATCTCAGCTCACTACTTTTTTGGCTAGTGTTGCTGCTGCTGCTCACGACTACTTGTCTCACTTCTGTCATCTCCTTCTTCTTCTTCTTCTACAGACTTTGTCTATTTTTCTCCTCCTTTTCCTCTAAACCCTTGAAATCACCCTAGATTTACACCAGTACTTCTGGTGTCGCTGAGCACTCGCTCGTGTCTGAGCTATTTTAAATATCCACCAGCGCGTTTCAGTGTCCGATAATCTCAGACTTTTCCTTCTTTCCTCAATTATTTACCCAATTTCAAGGGCAAGTGTGCGTGAGAGCTGTTTTTGAGTGTACATTTGCTCCCTTGAAAGAAAAAGTAAGAGTGTCTGAGCCTTTAAAGCCTCTCTCTCCCTTTCTCGACTAGAAAACCAGCCAACAACGGACACGCGAGTCATAACAATTAAACAGCCATTTCGATCGACTTAGTGTGCTCAAGGGTCTGAGCAAATAGTAGTAGTAGTAGTAGTGATAGTTGGGGATGGATAAAACAGCACCAGTGAGTGTATCAGTAATCGGATATTATCTGGGTATTACTGCTGCCTATTTAGAGTCAATAGTGTTTTACACTGTGTAATCCGTTTTCACTGCTAAATCTGTTAACGGCGGTAATGCTGCTGCCGGTGACCATCTGATGATGATGCCTGCCTGTCTGTCTGTGCCAATTTCTGTTTGTCAATTGCTATTTTAAAAGTATTTGTTGCGCAATACGCTCAGTTTGAAACTGTTCAAGTATTTTTATTTGCACTATTTTCAGAAAGTTCAAGTGCTTCTTTATGGGTAAATAACTATAAATAAAACAAAAATTCAGAAAAAGAAAATGAAAAGGAGGAAAACATGGTTTGGGCAAACAATAAAGTAATCAGTGCACTGCTGCTGCCTGCTCTTCAATTTCTCCAGCCAAGCAATTCGCTTGCCAAAATCATTTTCATTTTCTTTTTGCTTCTTTTATCCCTTTCCCTGTCACTGCGCGTTTTTGACGCAAACAAATCAGCAAAGATAAGAAAGGAAGAAGAAGAAGAGCAGCAGCAAATGCAGAAAAGCGAAAATGGAAGAGGAAACCAAATTGAGTTTGGTCTCAGTGCAGTTCAGTGGGGGCATTGCAAGTGAGTGTCAGAGAGAATCAGAATACTGCTACATCTCTTCCAGCAGCAGCAACAAATGCAGTGTCATTAGAATTGGCTGTCGAAACGAAGAATCGCAGGCAGACAGCCGAGGAACTCACTGGTAAAGGCGAATGGCAAAAGTGGAAGAGCGGAAATGTGGCTCTATAAACGGGCACAAAGTCTGGTTTCGGCTGGCGCCAGTGGTAGTGTCCTGCTGCTGCTGATGTTGGGCGCCATTCTCTCCTTTAGCCTAGGACGGCCTGTGGTGCACACACAGACAGGCACACTGTGCTGCTGGTGCCCTGGCCCTGCTGACACTGCTCTGCTGCAGTTTGCTTCTTTTTCCATCTAAATGAGACTTGGGAGTGAGAGAGAGAGAGAGAGAGAGAGCATCATCTCACACCATCGCCGTCGTCGTCGTCGTGCACAGCGTCGTCCTCGCGGAGTCTGCCGTCCATCGTCGTCGACTACGTCCTTTGCAGCCCTGTCTCTTTCTCTTGCCTCGTTCCTTCATTCCCATTTAATTCCCCAGCTCGGTAATCCTAGTTAATCCCGCGGCAGAGGCAGCATCAGCAGGGCAGGCAGGCAGCAAGCTGCCAGCACAGTGTGCACTTCCTTCGTACAGACACTACTGCTGTCATTTGGCTGCTGCCTCTGCGACGACCAAGAGAAGACCGGAGACGAGGGCCACAAATGCTGCTGCTGTTACTCATTTGCCGAAAACGAGAAAGTGAGTGAGAGCCAACGAGGCAGCAGCAGCAGCAGCAGCTTTGCCACCACCGATACCGAATTGCCAGAATGGTGTTGCTGATGCTGCTGATGCTGCTGTTGATGGCGATGGCGAAATTGCTGAGGCAGAGATGACTGAGGCCAAAAAAGTGGTGGCAAAATGAGTTGGCGTCCTCAATCGAAGGCGTCAGTAGTTTGTGGTGCGCCAGCCCGTGGACTCGACTCGACTGGACTGTGCCAGACTAAAGACATCACCAGGAGACTGAGTTGCTGTTGCTGTTGTTGGTATTCGTAGTACTTTTTGTTGCCAGTTTGCCTGGTAGGTAGCACGGTTATATCCACCACTATCAGCAACTAAAAAGGGATCGCCCTGTGTCTTCCAGTTCAAACAAAAATGTCTGGTGGCAGTGGCGGTGATGATGATGATGATGCTACTGTGAGCAAATTTATGATTACGCCAAAAAAAGGAGAAATAGAAAGAGGACAAACTGCAAAAACAGTTTCATGAAGTTGAGGTGGTGGTGCAGTGCAAACTCATATCAGCAAATGAAAGTTGCTGCTGCTGATGTCGTAAGTGAGCATTTTAAGTTTGGCTGTAGTGAATTGTCTAGAAAACTAGGCACTATTTTTTTCTTGTTCAATTGTACTAAAACACAAAACTTTCATAAGTAGAGAATCTCAAAGTTGTGTTTGCACCGGAAAAACTTGATTCAGCTGATAAACAAACGAGTTGACTATATGAAAAGTCAGGCGTTGTGTGAGCTTGGACTTAAACAAAATCAAATTAGTTTTTTCTTTAATATTGGTACACTAAAAGAATTTCCATCAGTTGGCCAATGTTTTTTGTTGAGCAACAGAAAATAGCAAGTATTTTATCGGCAGTGTGCATATAAATCTGCAAGCATCGAATGTCTTCTCTTCTCACTTCTAATTCCACTGTAAATAAATCACTGGACAGGACTGAAGCCCTCGACCACCACCACCGGGCCAGAGCATGGATTACCACCACCAGAAGCATCAGCAACAACTGCAACACCAACAGAAGAGAAAGAAACATTTGCTCATTTGCTCCAAAAGAGAGCAGTCCTCGGTGCAGCATCGAGTGCACACACATTCACATTAATAACACAGTTGCTAAAGAAACAGGAGAAGCATTCTAAGAGGCCAAATTCTGAAAAGGCCCAAAAACGATACAAAAAGTATCGTACCCAAACACTGGCCAAGTGTTGGAGTGATGCTTCAGATCAAGCCAGCTGCAAAAGTGGGCAAAAAACTCACCCAAGAAGAGCCGGTAAAAGTGCAAAGTGCAACATTTGAGAAAAGTAGTGTATGCGTCCCCATCTGGATAAGTCTCCTTTACAGTGACACACACACTCACCTCAGCTGTGTGCGCGGCAGGCCTGCACTAGAACTGCTTTTTGTCCAACATCAGCAGCAGCACCTTCACCTCGTCCCCGCATGTCCTCATCTGCCTAATCCTGAGGTCTCAAGTGGTACTTCAAAGGATTACTGCTCCTACTGCGGCTACTACTGCTGCTGCTGCTGCTGCTGCTGATCAACTTGCGGGGATGCGTTTTACCATTTTGCGCACTTTTCCAGCCAATAGTGTAAAAGTTGAACTGGTAGGACAGAAGGAGGGCAAGGATAAAACGGTCAACACTATCAAAGGACAAAAAAGTACAAGTGCAACTTTTGCTACCTTTTTGTAATTCAATTGCAAAGGTTTTTCTATGTGATCACTTTTAAATTCACATTGGTCAACTGGTTGACCGCTATGGTAAAAAACCACTATTTTCTTATTGCTATTTTTTACTGTCAAAGTAAAGCTGACCATAAGCTTTGCTCTCAATCAGAGACGCCAACTCCTGCAAATCCTCTCTGGCCAATAAATCAACGATTGTGCTTACACACACTTTACCTTATTTCCTGCACACTTATTCCCCGTTAGTCCAAGAGCAAAGCCCCCTTATTAATTAGTATCAATTAACGGAGAGGTCTCAATTGAAGGGAAAGAGAAAGTGAGAGAGGAAAAAGTTGATCCAGGATCGAAAAGAGATCTTAGGAGAAAAAAGGCTGACACTGAAAACAATGGGATGAAAAAGGAGAAGCGTGAGTGAGCACTCAGACAATGCGCAGTTAGAGGCGTAATCCGCAAGCAAATGATTGCCGCCGTCGGATCAATTTGTTGGCTCTTGTGGCGAGCGACAGTTGATCCCTAAAAGAGGGCTGAAAAGGAGAGCAAAAAGAAAAGAAGAGACGACAGACGTAACGAGAGAGGGTGAGAGAAAAACGGAAAAAAAGTCAAAACTAAAAGTGCGACTAAATTCTCAAAATCCACTTTAGAGTGTTAAAGAATTAGTGTGCACTGAGCTCTGTGGGCTTTTGAGAAAGAAGGAAGAAGATCTTCAAGAAATTGCTGGCCAGTGTGAATGTGTGTCGTGGTGGGGGTAGGGGTAGTGTGAGCTTGATACGTGATGGCTCGAGAACCGCATCATCTTAGCATTTCACATCTCAAAGACATTTAACATTGGGACAAGAAGAAGGAGGGGTGAAGAAGAAGAAGTGACTACTTTTTTACTTTCCACTTTTGAGTGTTGAAACCGTGTCTAGCAGCAGCATTTAGACAGACAGAAAGTCTAAAAAAGTAACGAAGCCAGGAAAAGCCAACAGTCTGACAGAGTGAGAGTGCTTAAGACCAGTAGTTCAATCCAGGGGATTTAGGAAGCTTGGTGGGCGCTAAGTGTGTGTGTGTGTGCACAAGGAGCACTGCAAGCGAGAAGTAGCCAGCCAAACAGACTACCACACTAAACTGACTTAGCCTCCTCTTCACCAAAGCCTGTCACACTTTTGGACACTTTTAAACTGTCTCAAAATGAGTATGTGTGTGTTTTAGGGTGGTGCACCGGAACGGCTACAAAAAATGGTAGTTTAGAAAAATATAATTCAGTGAATAAGAAATTTCTGGCTGACTTTTTTCGTCATTTGGTTAAAACCCTTAAACCTGAAACTAACCTAACCTTTTGCACTACAACCACTAAAATGTCATTTTTAATCAGCTGCTGCATCATCAGTGCTCAGTCTGGTTTTGATAAGTGTACGTGTGCATGTTTTTTTGTTGAAACGAACCCACTAGACATTTGGTGTTTTTTGGGCAGCAGTTGTCACAGTTGTCACATCACCTCTGCTGCTCATCATCATCAGCAGCAGTTATCACCTCCAGACGATGCTGGACGGAGAAATACTGTTTGCCAATTACGAAGCACTCTGGGTGCCCCTCACTTCTCTTTAACCAAGTGCCTTTGTCATCCGTTTTTTATTTCTGTTTGTCCTCACTGTCTAATTAGAAACACCAGTCTATTTTGTTGCAGTTAATTAAAGGTAGCAAATGGTGTCTTTGCTGTACTGTGCACTGTACAACAGTAGCTGGGTCAAGTTGGAAAGGCAGCATCAGCATCAGTGGGAGAAGGAAAAGAAAGTCGTCTATTGGTGATTAGATCAATCAATCTACGACTACTGCTTCTGTTGCTGTCCAATTTCTCAGTCCAACATGAGAGATTGACAGCAAACGTGCATCAGAACTGATTGTCGCCAGTGGCAGCAGACGGTGGCAAAACACACTCATATTATTTTAGAAAGTCATATTACCCAAACAAGAAAGGTGAGCTGCTGATGTTGGAGTTTGACTTGTCAGTAGTGGTGATTGCCGATATTTGGCAATAGCTTAATTATTGCTCTGATTGCCACCACATTATATTAAAAAGCTGGTGGTAATTAATAATAAGGTAAGGTGAGAGTTTCATTAACAGTGGTAAACAATCCATATTGTTTCAACTTGTGATTTTAAACTTTTTGTCTCAAAACAAAACAATGTAACAAAACAAGTGCCTAAAAAATCTGCTCTTTAAGTCTTAAGTTGTTGCTCTTGTTGTAAACTAAAGTGTCCACTTGAATAATTGCAATTTTTAAGAGCAACTCAACTCGGTTTTTTAGTTCACTTTATTCACTCTTTTTTTGCTTTTCAAGCATACGCAAAATAGCTGTCACCTGTTTTCTCTTAAAATAACTTAAAAATAAAGTTTGTGCTTTTACAAAAACAGGTGAAACCAACTACTTGAGACGGTGTTCGATAAGTGCAAGAGTGAGCTCGTGACAACAGACAAACACAGATCGTGTGTGCATGTCTCATCACTGCAGACGGAGTGACGCTTCTTAGGATTTGCTGCCACTGATTGACTGGATGATCTAAGTCTCACAGTGTGTGAGTGAGTGAGAGGATAAAAAACACGAGAGACAAAAGAAAGAAAGAAAGCAAAGGAAAGATAGTTTAGCTCTTAGAAAGCTGGTCACTGACACATCTACACACCCGACAAAAGGATCGTCATCATCACAGAGAAGAGGACCTCCATCAGAAAATCTAGCCATTACCAGCATCAACAGCAGCAATAATACAGGCAGTTTGCAGCTCCCCAGTTCGATCAGACCAAATATAATCGGAAGATTCGTTCAGATATTCTGGTCACATAGAATATGGGAAGAACTGCTCTTCTTCCAGTATCATTTTTCTTGCTCGCTCTTGGGTACTACTACTGTTGGGTAGCAGCAACGGCAACGGCAGTCTGTAGCTCCTCCCCTGCTGGCAACTGTCCACAGTGTTGAGTAGGCGTTTTTGGTGATCACTTGGCACTGCTCAGCGTTGGCAACTGTCCGCGTGCAGCTGGTACCGCCCTGCAGTGCAGTGGCACTGGCAGTGGAAGCAGTGACTGCTTGCTGCTGGCTACTGTAACAGCAGCGGCAGCAGAAGCCAGATACACTTGTCTGCTTTAGTTCCCAAATGCCTGCTCTTTCTCTCTTACTACCGTCTCCTCTCGGTCTGTCTGACTATCTGTCCCCTGACAAGCTCGAGCGCGCGACTACCGATGCTGCTGCTGTTGGTGGTGGTGGCAGTATAAAAACCATTTGGATGCTGCATTCTCTCGTTGATGCACACACATCTGATCGGTTTCAGCAGACAAATACAACTTCAAATGTATCCTCTGGTCACCATCTTCTTCTACTAAAAAAATTAAAACTAGTGACCTCTACGACACTGTGTACACTCGTTCAAATCTCCCACTATCACCACCACCACCCTCTCCGTCAAAATGATGATGGAACAAATCTCTGAAACCTTCTCCTTGGGCGACCTGGTCAACGTGAACATCAACGTGGCGGCGGCGGCAAACCACCACGCCGCCCACCACGGCGCCGCCTCCTCAATGCTCAATCCGTACGCGGCGGCGGCGGTGAATCAGCACTCGGCAAACATCAGCCCTTCCTCGCACCACCACCACCCCCTGAGTGCCTCGAATATGATGCACCACCACCACCACCAGCACTCGATGAACCCCTTCGCCAGCGGTCCCCACCACCAGCAGATTCCGGACACCACCAGTCAGAATCTGAGCTCCTCCTCCTCGTCGATGAGTCAGATGGGCGGCCACCAGAATGCCTCCATCTCCTCGGTGTCCTCCTCAATGATCGGTGGAGGTGGTAGTGGTAATCAAATGGGTGGTCTTGGAGGAAACGGTAGCAGTAGCGGCGGTCACCACCACTCCTCGCTCAGTTCTTCCTTCTCCAGTCCGCATCACCACTTTTCCGGAGCGGCAGCAGCCGTCTCTCCGCACTCCTCCGCCATGAGTCAGAGTCACTTCTTCTCCGGTGCCCATCACCCTCATCAGGCGTCGACGCTGGGCACTGCGGGCGCCCACCACCAGAGTGCCACCTCCATGACCCATCACCCTCACCACCCCTACAACACCTCACACCTCTCATATCCACTTAATCCATATCACTCGCTCAGGTATTTTCAAAGATGATTTAGGGAATAGAATGAAAAGATGAACTCATTGACTTTCTCCCAATCCCAGCTCCATGACTCGCACCAACTCCTTCCTCGGTCCACCGCCACCTCCACCCGCCCCTGCATCGGCCAACTCCCTCGGCGGCAGCTCCTCCTCCTCTACCTCCTCTCTCTTCAACCTCGACCCACAAATCTCCTCACAGATGTCTGCCAGCAGCTGCGGCGGCGGCGTCAGTGGCACTGGTCTGAATCACCACCATCCTCATCAGCCACCGACGCATCACCCTCACCACTTTTCCCACCATCTCGTCACCTCACACCATCATCACCAGCACCAGCAACAGCAGCTTCAGCAGCAGCAACAACAACAGCCCTGCTCCACTACCTCCATCCTCAGTGAAGTGAAGATTAAGCGAGGTAAACGAGTGTGTTTGGGTCGTTTAGTTGTTCCGTTTGTGCTGGCAAATTAGCACAAACAAAACACAAACAATTACATTATTTAGGCACTTCCTTTCATATTAGTCGTATTGGCACAGTAAAAATAAAACAAAACACAGTAGCCTCGCTTATTACAACAATACATTTACAATTATTGCCAATAAAGCTGTCAAGAGAGTCGTCGCCAGAAAGTAAAGTTAGCTTGTCAGGTTAGCAACTCTTGAGACAGCCGGCGACGACGGCGGCGGCGGCGAAGACGACATTTTTATTGCCATTTCTTTGCTGGAGTCGCCGGCATCGGAAGAGCTGCGATGTCGAGACGACAGTAATGACTACATTAGACTAATTAACAACCGCTAAACAAGGCAGTAATAGCCGTAACTAACTGACCAAGGATATTCAGTTACTAGACAAACTTCATCGGAAGTTTGTGCAGTTTTTATTTACAGTTGACAGTTTAAAGTTTTTATTTCACTACTGCGTCGGCGGCAAAAGGGGACACGCTCAAAGGGGCAGACTTACCAGACAGAATTCAGGAGAAAACAAAATACTTGGGCTTTCGGTAGTCCTCCAGCTGGTCAGTTTGTCAGCAGTTAACTGACTGTCCAGTAGAAGTGTCCACTGGACGATTACGTAGAAAAAGGGAGCACACTTAATATTGTCACAACTGCCGCAGTGCGGGTGGGTTAGCCCTGCTATTTGGTTGTGTTTAGTAGGAAAAAAAGAAAAGCAGCAGAAGATGCCTGTGCGGTCTCAACGGCAGAAGGGAGAGAAAGAGAAAGAGCGAGCAAAAAGCTCGCACGCGTAATTTGAGCCCCGAGTCAGAGGTCAACAGATTGAGAGAGCGCGCTCGTGAATGCGACTGCGCCTGTGACTGACACACTGTCACTGAAGCTGAGTTTAGCTAGCAAGTCTACACTCATGTCATCACCAATAGATCACTAATCTGTCTTATCTCTGTCCTTTTCTAAACTTGACTAACCCTGACCGATCTTCTTCTTTTCATCTCTTGCATCTTTATTTCTCTGCCAACATTACCACCCGAACCCGACAAAATTCTGCAGAATCGGCCAGCTCGAGCAATGAGAAGCCCTCACAAAGCGGCACCGCCGCCGACACGACAGCTTCCTCCGGCACTGGGGCCGGGAATGATAACGATTCCTGTTCATCGGATGAAGTGCAACAGCAACATCAACAGAAAGCTCATCACGGCCATGTTGGCCTTTCGGGGGAAAGCGGAGGCAATGGAGGCGGCGGAAGCAGTGGAAACTCTGGCGGCGGTCGAGGTCACGGCTCCAAACACGGTCCGGCGAATGGCAAAAAGCGAACCCGTCGTCAGCGGACACACTTCACCAGTCAGCAGCTGCAGGAGCTGGAGGCGACCTTCCAGCGAAATCGCTACCCCGACATGAGCACCCGAGAGGAGATCGCCATGTGGACGACGCTCACCGAGCCTAGAGTCAGGGTAGGTGCAATCGTCTTTTTCTTACTCATACTTTAAAGTCCAGTCAAAGTTAGAAAAAGAAGGCAGGCTTTCTTTTCTAAAACTCTTTTGTTGTGTATTTTTGTTTGTTTGTTTATTGTTTACTCAACTGTTTGTCTCACTCATGCACATCCATTCATTTAGTTTTATTATCATCTGCTTTTCTTCTTTTCCTAGCCGTACATAGCAAACAGTGTGGTAGTCTCCCTTCTTAGTCTCATCATTGTGTGTGTCTGTTCTTTCTTTACAGCTATTAATCCTCTGAGCTTTAGGGGAAGGGGAAGGAAGGGAGAGACAGACAGTAGCTGACATAGCTGGCACGAGGTGTTAGAAAGTCATTAGACTGACGGGCATTCTCTCACTACTGGAGTTCTTTTTCTCTCTAAGAAACAAGCGACTTAGCGGAGAAAGTAACGAGCAAACAAAAAAGAAGATGAGGTTGAGACTGATGCAGTAAAGACCACTGTGCAGCCTGCCAATTGGCCTGACGTAATCTCCAGCGAAGCAGCCAACCGAAGGGGGTGGTAGTCCTACAAGGGATTAACAGTACATTGTACAATGCTGAGCCAAAGACAGGAGAAGGGGAATCATGTCAGGGCCTAAGAATGGTCTCTGGTGATGCTGATGGGCAATATGCAAATTAATACATCAGCATAGATTGAGGAAAGTGATAATGAAGAAAGATGATGGTAATGATAATGATGGTGATGGTAATGCTAGACATTTTTATGCAAGTTTTACCCGGAGTTTGACTGTGCGTTTTAGGTAAACACTTTTATTACTTTGAGTTTGGCGGCTAGACCGGCTACACTGTTGGGCGAATTCAGGTAGCTATGTTCTCCGGACTTCTCGACATCAGTAGCAGTAGTAGTAGTAACTATCCAAAGTGAGCAGCATCAATGCCCATCACCACCATCATATCCAAATTAATTCTACCTAATCCTCTGATGTATCTACATCAACATGTGTATCCAATACGCCATTGGATCTAGCCACTGTTTGCCGTGTGTCGTCATCGTCAAGTGATGCATTCTCTGTCGTTGTTAATTAAAGCACCATTACGACGCTATTATTTTGACGTACCAGACAGACAGGACAGGACAAAACAGGACAAAACTGAAGCTAGGAAGGCAAACTGAAGGAGAGAGAGTCGACCACCTGACGAGGAAAATGAGACATGAGGACATTGTTTGAGGGAATGTAGAAGTATAAAAATGAAAAGAAGAAAAGACAAAGAAATGCAAAGGTGATAATCCGCACTGGAGGAGAGTGTCACTGTCTGCGGCTGATAACCGATGAGGTTGTGGTTGAGTGGCCAAATGAGGGAAAGTGCTCACTGATCAGTGGTTGAAGCCAAGGACAGAGATGAGAGAGGGCTGATGTCGCATTTCCAATCATCAGCATCATCAATTGATTTTGATTGCCACCACCAAACAGCAGCCAAGACGTAGTCTAGTCTGGAAGTGTGTGTGCAAGTGTTTGCAACAATTTTTCTGTCTAAAATAGTTGCAATTTTTGCTGCAATGACCTCTTTAGCAAAAGGAAAGTTAAAGTCTGCTCCGACTTGATAATCAATTTTTAACTTTTAAGCACACTGCACTCTTGAGATGCTTACAGTAGAAAAAACATGCAATTTGCTAAACAGCAGTGTAAAGCTTTAGAAAGGGAGACTGATTGCCAACATTTATTGCTTTAAAATTGCCGAGAATCTAAATCCTTTAGTGTAAAGCCCAGTTTATTTTGTTTATTTACATATTGACACACACACACTCACACAGGCACTGTTCTCTCTCTCTCTCTAAAGACATAGTCCTTTTCATTGACAGACCCATTACAATCTCATTACGGCATTAGTGTTGAGCCCTGTGTGTCCATTCAATGGATCCCCCTTTCATCTGATCTCACTTTCTCTCTGCATGTACTTAAATCTCAGTCAGTCAGTCATCCACCACCAACAAAACTACCCAATACTAATAATTACCGGGCAATCAAGTGGGCTCAACCAGTGCTATGTGTATTGTGTGCCGTAGAGGAGGAGGAAGAGAAGAATCCCTAAGTAGTATTAGTTTAGTATTTGGCGCACAAATCGGTGCTCCCTTTCTCTTTCTCTTTCTCTGGCGGCTCTCTTTCACCTCCTCGCCATTTATCCACTGCCATTGCCGCCGCCTCTATTATATTCACTGGCCACAGAGCCTAAGATCGACGGTTTCCCTTGCTGCTCTTCCTTGTTGGCGCCTAATCTTTTAAAGCCAATCGAAATCTCACTTAATTCTGCGCCCTCTCTTTCTCCTTCCTCTCCTGTTCCCACTCACTCACTCACTTTCTCTCTTGTATTCCACTCACCGCCGCGACTATTGTGTTCAACGACGGCAAGAGAGTATCGACAGTAGCTGGTGCGGCTGCAACAGCAACAGCAGCAGCAGAATCCATCTCGATCCCCGTAAATCCCCACTTCTTTGCTCGTCGGTCTTAAGATCTTAACCAATTGCTGCTGCTGCTGCTGCTGCTGTACGGCTCCTGTTGTACGAGGAGGGGTGAAAGAGAAGAGGCAGAGAGTGAGAAAAAGGGGACAGTCTTTAGAGAGTAAAGTAGAGTCGTCGTATAAAGATCGATTTAGAGGTGTTTGTTTATTCAGTGCAAACACACACACAGCTATGGATACTACTACTAGTGAAGTTGGGGGAGTCTGTCTGTCAATAGAGGTGATAATGCCATGCCAAATCGTATATATGCTCGTTTTATTGGGCACTGAGGGCACAGGTAAAATAAAACTAAAACCGATAATTGTGATCACCACTAAACTTGGCGTTGATTGATTGCAGAGCAGTTGACTGACTGATTTGATGCTGCTGCTGTCGAGTGATGAACTACTACTTCTACTCATTTGATGGCCTGTCAGAACTAAACGCTCATTTTGTTTGCTCTAGCAATTAGACAGCGACAAGTCATCAGACAATTTCAAAATTGGCGACAAAGTGTAATTGTTTTAATTTTTTAAAAGAATGTAGTCGTGTTGAAATAATATTTATCAAAGTATGCCAAATCTGTGTGTGATTTGGCTCTTGTGATCGCCGTTGTTGGCGGCACTGCAGCTGATAACAGCAATGGAAAAAGAGGGCTTCCTCTTCCTCGATTGGACTTTCACTTTCAGACTTCTCCCCCTCTCATTTTCTTTCTTTCGTCTGCCTATCTCTGATATCTCGGTATACCAGTTTTTGATTGACACATCACACACACAAACACACAGGCCATTCTTTGACACTCGTCGTCGTATTTGTCGTCGTCGTTTGCCACTTACTGTCTACTTACTGCACACTCAATCGAGAGTACCATTGCGCAAATTTCAATCACACACACAAACATTTTTGCAGGCCCTCCGCCACCTCAAAGGTAGGCGAGAGAAGGAAGAGAGGCAAAAGGCAAAAATGTCATTTTCAGTTAGCTGCAATAAAGTGGCAGCAATGTAAGTGTAGGAGAGAGTTTGAGTGACACATGAACACTTGCCACTGCAACTGTTTGGGTAAGGAGAGTTAGTGAGCAAAGTCGGTGTCTTTTTGTCTTAAGAAAACAGCAAATTGTTGGGGCACCAAAATAAACACAGCACATCACAAGAGTGTGAAAAAGGTCAGAGGGTGACTGCTGCCTGTGAGGAGGGAGCGCAGAGGAAGCAAAGAACATTTTTTGCGTAAGAATTTGTCAAGAATATGCGTCTGAAAGTGTGTCTGTTTATTCTGTGTAGCAAAAACAAAAAAGCAGTATTAGATTTACAACACCTTAGATGAGAGATTAGATTAGGCAAAAAGGTACTACCGTTTTACTACTTTTTTAACTCCAAAATGATCAATCAGCACAAATCTGAACTCAAGTAATTAATTAACAACCAAAAACAAAAGATTGTCAAAATTAAAAATAGCACCAACAGTTAATTAGCCTTTTTAATCAAAAAGTTATAAAAAGAATATTTCTTTTTCCTGTTTTTAACTTGAGAAAATCAAGTCTATGAACTTGCCTCTCCGCTAATGAACACATCTCAGTGACTGCAGCTTTAATTAACACAGCAGCTTTGACTTTTCTCGATTAGCTTTGCCGTCCGTTCTCATTCTCTCTTCCCCACCGGTAATGGATGGATTGCAATACCAATGGTGCGACCGCCGTTGGAACTGAGGCAGCAGGGCGTCTGCTGACTAAGTGTGACTTTTGGCAGTTCACACACAGAGAGTCGAAGACAGTTTAATATGTCTGCCGGTCGGACGGACCAATTGCCGGGTTAGCACCCTCAGCACTGATTCCCTCTCTCCCTTTGCCATTCATCCATCTAGCCATTTTATTCTCGTGCGTGCGTTCGAGGGCTTGTGCTGGTAGTGCTGTTGCCGGCATTCCTGGTGGTCGTCGCCTGTGGATAGAGAGATGGTGGCAAGGAGAGAAGGCACAAGGGGAGAAAAGATTGAGATTCAGTGCCGTCGTCGTTGTGTGCGCACGAGATGAAAATATGAACGGGGAGTCAGTTAGTGGTAGTTTAGATATTCTGACTCTATATCCAAGGCTGCAAAATTATTGTATACTGTCTTTTTCGCTATTGCAGAATATTCTTTTGTGCGTCAAATTGAGAAAATAGATGTGCCAGTGCAAATGTAGTGTTTAGCATATTCAAATTTTGTCTTCTTCATTTTTGAATCAGTTTATCACGTAATGATGGCAAAATCAGATGAAAATAGAGAAAATGGTTGAAATTGGTTTAACAGGGCAGCCAAAAAACAACACCAGCATCAGCATTAGTAGTAGTTGACTATTTGACTGGCAAATAGTCAAGAGGCCGTGAAAAGGAGAAGGAGAGGACAGATTGCCTAGCCACTGTCGACTGGTCCCAAAAAAGTAATTTAAAGCTGCCTCTCTCTCCTGTTGACAGACAGGTCACGTGTCTGGGGACCTGGTGGCGGTGTGTCACTGTCTGCGGCGGATGATCGCCAGCAAATCGACGACGTGCGCGTCACCTCTCTTTCACAATGAAACCCGTGCTAGCACTGAACCTGCTAAATCCTGCAGCTTTTCTGATAAGATCAGATTGGCTTGCCCTTGCTCGCTCCCTCAAATTGCTTCCTTTATATTTTTCCCTTTACTACTAGGGGACAAGTGTCAAATCTGAGATAACGAGGTGCTGATAAGCAAGGAAAGGAAGAAGAAATTGATGTGCAAATTGTCAACTTTAATCGCATCAAAGCAGAAAAAAGAGAATAAAAGTGTGATCGCCAAACAAGTGGCCGACTAATTGCGTTTGTCTAATGTAATCGAATTAGAGAATTAAAGTGAGCTGTAATTTGTCTGGTTGTATTTTTCTTATTTGGGCAGATGGTGATGATGGTTGGTAAAAATGGTGTTCAAGTGCATTTCAGAACCTTAACATAAAACAGTGAATAAAATGCAGCATTTTTTGCTGTGTTTTACATCTCTTTATTTTACAAAAAAACTGGGTATTTTTGCTATTTGTTTGTCATTTCAAACTCGTTCAAACTCCTACCATCGTTTGATGACTTGAGGGAATTGGAAATCTTTTTCTCTTTACTGTCAAGCAGAAAATAGACAGACAGACAGTTACAATGTTGGACTGAAAAGACAGTGAAATGTCTCCCGGTTAATCCTTTTGCTGATGCTAGTGTTTCCCTTTCTCTGCTCTGCACAGCATCATCAGCGGAATATAAAATTCCAATTTACCCCTAGTTGATGAGTAATGCAGAAGGATCGTCAGCAGTGGTGAATCAAGTGGAAAAACAAAAGAGAATAACAGAATAGTGAAATGAAGAGACTTTGAAAGTGAAAGTCGGTAAATGAGGTCGGAGTTGATGAATTATTGAGCAGGCAAGGTCAGTTCTGCTGAGTGTGTTGACTGTGTTTGTCGACTTTGACTATGGTTATTGGCTGCCTCTCTGTGTGTGCAGTGATCGATCACGCAATCAAACTGACCACTCAATCACGATTTGAAAAGAGAAAATAAATAGAGTAGTGGCTTCAGGACTACTTTATTTTGTGTGTGAGTTGAGGCAATTTAGGCGAAGGTGTGACTTGTAATTTGCCTAAATGGTAAATAAATTATGTGCAATCGATTTGTGGCTAATTTGGGGTTTTTGTGAAAACAAAATAAATATTTTTTGTTGTGAATACTTTAAAAAACAAAAAGTTTTTTTACTGCAACAAAAAAGCAGAATTTTTAAATATTAAAATTAAAACACATTTTTACTAAATTTTTAAATTATTCAGCAATTTTGTTGAAAAAGTTAATAAATGAGTTTGAATAAAGACAAAGCAAACTAAAAATAAATTAATAGTCATTAACGCAAAAAAAATCATAAATTGCAAAAAAATAAAAATGTAACACTGAGTTATCGTTTGCTTTAAATTTTTAATCTTCACCTTTTGACTAACAGTAAAGTTAATTAGTTGTAACAGCTAATGAATGAATGTGCTTTATTTAAAAATTCATAGCAGTTTATTAATTATGAATCAGATTTTCATGAAAAAATACATTGAGTCTTCTCTTGTTTTAACTTGCTTACGTATTTTCTATTTGTGGTTTAGGTCTGGTTCAAAAACCGCCGAGCAAAGTGGCGAAAGCGAGAACGCAATGCGGCAAATGAGCAGATTCGCCAGGCGACAGCGGCGGCCACCAACGGCTTTGGTGCCCAGTTCAACGGACTGCTCAACTCTGCTTTTGATGATGCGGCCAGCTCTGCGGCGCTGGCCTACGGTGGCTACGCCCCACCTGGCTATTCAAACGGATGGACAGTGGGCTCAAAGGGCGTCGTGTCGCCGGCGGCGGCTGCAGCTGCGGCAAAGTCCGCCTTCAGCTGGCCAGGACTCAACTCGAGCAGCCTGGGGGCGGCTTCGGCAATGTTTGGCGCCGCAGCGGCCGCCTCGAACAGCGCAAATGGAAGCGGCGGTAGTCCGAACGCCTCCAGTACCGGTGCCGGCTGTCCCTACACGCCCATTCATGCTGCTGCGGCTGCCTACCATCACCACCATCACCAGCAACAGCAACAGCAGCATCGATCAGCATCTGATGCACTGCTGAGCAGTTCAGGCCGAGGCAAATCCTCTAAATCACCCAACTCCTCTTCAGCGTCTTCCTCCTCGCCGAGCACCTCGGCAAATGCCCTCGTCACCAGCAGCAGCATCATGTCGCCCTTTTCCAGCGGAGGCGCCGGAGGTCCGTCATCCCTTTCCTCACCGCCCCTTCAAGGATCAGCTGCCGGACTGGGAGCTCTGTACGGGAGCAGCACTTCTCTCGCCTCCAATCAGCAGCTTTCTCCAAACTCCTCAAATTGTCCCTATGAGAATAGCAGTTCTGTGAGCACGACACCGCTCACCCCGACGGCAGTTAGTGATAACAACTCCAATGTTTGAGGAGGTTTCCTTGCATATGGCACAATTTAGCACAATGGTCATAATAGTTGACGCACACTGTTTAGTAACGCACCCCCTTTCGTTTCTCGAAACTAGTAGTTTTTTTTGCATTTGTCAAATATTATAATTTTCAGTTTTTTGAAAAATTTTGTTTTTTCTTTAGCCGGACACAATTACGCAATGAGACAACCACAACCACAACCACACACATGCTTTGAGACCTACAATCAAACTCGTACAAAGATTTTATCATCTTCATCATCATCAGTTTTATTCCTCTTTTTGTCGTTTTACGCTGTACAAAATGATACCACATTGTAACACTTGTTTTAACAAACTCATCTTTTCTGTTTAAAAAATTAAAACTGGTAATGTTTTTTGTGGATACTGCAGAAACACGCGTTTTTGCACAACAAAAAAAATATTAATTTGAAAAAACAGTAATAAAATATTAAGATTCATTGCTTTACAGAAGCGATTTGTAAAACAAATAAACCGACGTTTTAGCAGGAACAAACATCAGTTTACCATTTTCAATTGAAAATCAAGTCTACTTTTTTTCACTAATAAAAGTCAGTCTGAAGTCAAACGACAGACTAAATGCGAGAAATATAAAGTCGTCTGAATTGAGTCAACTGGGACCACACACTGCTGGTGACAAAACTTTGTCCTTTCTTGCTCTATTGGCAGCCATAGATATTGAGCCAGAGAGGTTAAAGGTCGTCCTGTCAAAGGCCGCCCTTGGTGAGACATATTTGCGCTGACTGACTGACTGTCGTCACTGCTGCCAGCGCTGCAGCAGCTTCACTACGATCAAACGAAGCACACTGACCCATGATGCTGCTGTTGTAAATGTGTCAACTTTGTATTTATTTTAACACAAAAAAGTTAATACACAAGCAAAATTTTTGTTTAGTTTTAATTTAAAACGTTTTTTGATAATTATTTCATAAAGTTGCTTTAGTTTTAACCTAACCAACAAAATAATTGCCACCAACATAAAAAACTTGTGCACATCATCGATGGACCCAATTACCAATAACTGAGGCACCACCACCACATTCACTAGCGGCAAATCACGACGATTAGAAAAAAGAGAGAATTCCAGAGAGACTGATTTGCAAGCTAAACTCATTTGGCATGTTGTATCGATTTCAGTGCGGCAGTGAATGAACAGCAGCAGCAGCAGCAGCCTCAGCAGAGGCAACTAAAATGGAGCAGTGTCGATCAGCAGGCCCATTAGGGTGGCTATTAACTGGCCAACTGTGTGCTACCAGGCAAAGTGAGAGAGAGGGGACAGAGACATTGGGTGACACTACAGCCCTGAGAGCACTGGCGCTCCCTGCCTTCAGTTCGGTGCAAAGCGGTGGTGTCACCAAGCAGAGCGGCTGCTGTGTTGGGCTGCTACTGCAGCCAGTGAACAAAGTGACAGCCACCGCAATGACACGCAGCGGTGGTGTCACCAACGAGGCAGAACTCTAGGGCCCTGCCACTGCATCACCGGCATCTCTTTTCACCCCCTGGACGCGACACAATTAATTCCAATTACTGTTCACTGACACACAGAGGACAGAGGTGGTAGCAGTGGTGGTGGAGGTTTTGGTGACACTGTCACTGTCAACGATACATTTCTTTTGATGCTCTAAAATACAAACACACACACACACACACACTGCTGATTCATCGAAGAGCATAATATGGACACTCTTCTTTTTCCTTCCTTCTTTTTGCGCAGAAGCCGATATGATGATGATGATTTCGATGACAGGCTAACTGTGAACAGAAGGTAAAAGGGGCCCAGTTATGACAAAAAAGGCTGCCCAGTTTGGCGGATGATGAATGCAGAAGTTGATATTTTATTATGCCTACTTTTGAAGAGGCAGTGGAGAGAACAAGTGCGCACTTGGTGCCAGCAGAGGGGAGATCAAGTGTGAACATGTGCATATCTTCACATCGTCGCTCCTCTCAAGTCGGTGCGCAATTAATCAATTCATCATCATAGTCGTCGTTTCACTTGTGTTCATATTTTTGCAGTGTCGGTTAAAGTGCTGTGGAGGCCAGTGGTAATCGGAAACCAAGCAGACGGCGGTGTTTAAATGTGTCTTTGTCTCTGTTGCCTAATGACAGAGATGGAGAAAGTGAGAGCGCAGACATTATATCTAGGTTAGCGAGTGGAGCTGATGAATGCTGAATTTGTCCTCTGAAAGGTGTCCACTTTCAGGCGGCAACAAGCGCTGACAGGCCCAACGTCAAAGTTTGGGTGCTAGAAAAAGATGAAATATGTTTGCATCTTTCATCATGTCGCTCATTAGCGTCAGATGTGTCTGCTTCTGTCTTGGACAGGCTGTTTATGTTCGCGTGGGTGGGTGAGGGTGAACAATTTTCAGAAAGCAACAACAAACATGAATTTTGACAAATAATCTAACAAAAAAATGTCCAGTGATCGATCTTGATGAGGTTGCTGCTCGGTCAGTGTGACAGGTGGCCGCTCCAATAAAAAGCAGTTTTAAAAGAATTAAAACATTTAATAATAAAGTTAAGCAGTAATAAATGGTAGCGGGGCCATGCACACACACACCCGAACATGCACCGTCTTAATCTCCCAAAAGACATCACAAGAAATCCTCCTCCTCCTCCTCCTCATCACCACCACCATCTGATCAGTGGCCAATGTTGCTGGTGCTGGAGTTGGCTGAGGTGCTGGAGGCAGAAAAGGCAGTGGCGCCCACCGGAGCGGGGGTGATGGTGGCAGAGGCGGCGGCCGCGGCGATCTCCTGCTGTTTGACCACCTCCCGCTCGTACAGCTCCGGGTACTCCTTCTGGTAGAAGTCGGGCACGTACACGGTCACTCGGCGTTTCTCGTCGGTGACGTGCACCATGCGCACAGAGGTGCGGCTATCGCCGCGCAGCTTGCGCTCAAACTCCACCAGCTGCTCCTGTTGAAATAGACAAAACTTTGATTATAAATCTAAAACTACGTTTTACAAGTAATTCCATACCATGAATCCGGTGTTGGGGCGGACCACCGGACGGACGGTTCGGGTGTGACGGAACGCCTCCAGCAAACTGAGGTCGGTGTACTTGAGCAGATAGGCCAGCGTGAGCGCGGCAGAACGGGAGACACCGGCGGCGCAGTGGACCACCGAGCCGTAGCCTCGACGGCGACAGGTCTCCATCAGGTCGGCCACGTCGTCGAAGTAGCGGTCGATGCGGTGGGCGGTGTCGTCCTCGACGGGCACCCGAACCGCCAGCAGCGTCGGCAGCTTCAGCAGCGGCAGCTCCGTGGTGGCGTTCACTACCACCCACACCTTCGCCGTCTCGAAGGCCTCCTTCTGCAGGCCAAAGGTGCCGGTGAGGTAGACGCCCGGCACGATGGGGCTGAGGGCGGCGAACTCCTCCTGCAGAATGGTCATCACGTCGGCGCCGGCGCCCGCCGCCCGGCGCAGCTTCTCCAGCGTCCGCCGCGTGGTCAGCTGGTAGACGAAGTCGCTGTTCACCGTCGCCCCGCCCACCTTCGCCCACTTCATCGCCTGGTCGCGGCCGAGGGGGCGGCCGGCCAGACCGACCGTCAGCAGCTGCTCCTCTCGGACGCTGTCCAGCGGGTTCGGCCGCCCCGAGTTGAGGCGGTACGGCTTGTTGGTGCTGGTGTACAGCTGCTTCGACGGCTGATGCTGGGGCTGGTGATTGCCGGTGGTGCTGCTGCTGGCCGCAGTCATGGCCGTCGTCGTGCGCGGCCCGCCCACTGATGACGTGGGCAGGGCGCAGCTGCTGCTGCCGCCGCCCTCTCTGCCGTAGGCCATTGAAGAAGCGGCCTTGCTTCGACTGCCACCCTTTCCATCCTGCTGTGCCTTTGACTTTTGTCGTGACTGCGCCGGTTGATGGTTCAGCGATGATGGCGCCGCCTGTTTGGAGTGCTTGCTACCTCCACCACCGCCATTGTGCTTGTTGATGCTTCCACCACCACCTCCTTTGGAGACCTTCTTTTTGTCCTTCTCGTCCTTCTTGTTCTTCTCTTTCTCCTTGTCTTTGTCCGCTGCCTCATCCTCCTTCTTTTTCTTCTTCTTGGTGAGGGCGACGACGCTTTCCGCCGACTCGGCGGTCAACTTGCTCTCCTGTGAGCTGTGGTACTTCTGCGAGTTGTTTTCCTCTTTGGAGTTCAGGCCGCAGCAGTGTCCTCCCATGGTAGAGCAAAAGGAGGTTGGTGTGTGCTGCAATCAAAGTGGAACAAAAGATGCCTCAAAAAAGAGTTGCGTAGCTTTCTTATCTGCAAGTTGACACGTGTGTGAGTTACGAACTTTGGCGTTGATTGTTGGGAAAAGTTAATTTTGTTATTTCAAAAATTCTCAAAAGATATTTTCTCACATTGTAGCACGATTAGAACGATTGCTGCATCAAAATTACAAAAAAAGTTAGTCAATATAAAAAAAGTAATTTGGCGGTGGTACTGGGAAAAAAGATAAAAGAAGTCGTGAAAATGTAAAAGTAATAAAATGGCGATCAAGTGTGATGTAACTCTGCAACATGAGATTGTTTGTGATGAATGTTTGTGTGTTGCAACACAGCTGCCACATTGATCTCAGGTGGTCTCAGCCCGTCAGAAACTTCATCGTTTCATCCTCGAATATATTGTTGTCCGGCGTCTGCGACGTGCTAAGGTACGGGTCAGCGTTGGGAAAGACTCGACTGAGAAAGTTGCGCGGAAAGGTCTCCGCGTTGACGCCGGGCGCAATGCGAACGGCAGTGACCTTCTTGAAGATGGGCATCTTCTTCATGGTGTACTCAGTGATGGGAGTAAGCTCGGTGTCGGCACGCATGAAGAGAGTGACCAGACTGCGATGCAGCTTCGCTAGATGCGTAAAGTCGTTGTGGTAGTTGTGCAGATAAAAGTCGAGGTACTTCAGCTGAAAGCACTCACAGGCGAGCAGTATGAAGCCAGGTCGGGTGTTAGGTGAGTTTCGCGGCAGGCGAAGTTTGGTGACCTTCTTGAAGACGCCCGGTGCCTCGGACTGCAGCTTGTGCAGCACCTCCATCCACAGGCGGGCTCGTCCGGTGATGTGCAGGCCAAAGTCCTCGAGCTTTTCCGGGTTGAGGCGCCGGAAGATGTTCACCAGCTCTCTCTGATTGCACGACTGATTTTGAGTCACCATTGCACCCTTTGAGTAAAGTGGGTAGGAGAGTTGAAAGGACTTTAGTCGTGAGAGGAAGCTCCAGTCGCCCACTTTGCGACCCTTTGAGTTGACCAGATTGACAGAGCCTTCCGGGGTAAAGGGCATTCCCAAGCTAAAATGCACCAAGTTTGGACATTTATTTGCCAGCTGAAGCAGCTTTCGTAAGTTGCCCTTGTACGAGTCCAAATTGCCCCACTTGCGAGTGATCACATACGTCAGTGTGGTTAGGTTTTGGCTCCACGCTGGAATAAGGTCGATGAGATTAAAGTTGAGGGCCTTGCCAAGGCCACAGTAATTGGAAAAGCCTGAAAAAAAAGTTTTGATATGAAAAAAGTTAGCACGTTTTTTTAAATACACTCGTACCTGAGCCATCAAAATCGGAGTCTTCAATTTCGTAAAAAGTGAGATCGGAAATGTTTGGAAAAAGCGCGTTAATGGCCTCTTGTGAGCGGTACTCTTCTGGTAGCATTGCGGCCTTCCCCAGGGCGTCATTATGTGCAAATTCAAATCGTCCTCGTTTCTTCGTCTCCTCAGCATAGTTAAGCATGTTTCTAGGCGTTACAAACACGGGAGCTTGCACCAACTTTTTATAGTCATAGGAAATGTCAATGCCGGAAACAATGTCATACTTTTCCTGGTAAATTTCAAAAAAGTCAATAACTTCACGATTGAAATTTTCCATTTCTTCGCATTTGACGCTGTATTTGTACAGTTTGGAAAAGAAGAGACTCTTTCGAGATCGGCACTCGTCAATGTTAATGTTTTTCCACTTGGAATAAATTTTTGGAAAAACTACTGCCGGTAGATAGGCGCTGTAGAAACAAGGTTGATTTTGATTGACAGAGATTGGGTTCTTTGAGTTTTCTGTTGAGTAGACAAAGTAGGGAAAAAATTAGTTCAAGTGAAACAAAAATGACCAACGGTCAAGTAAATATTACCGTTAACGAGTGAGTAAAAGAACACCTGGGGTACACAGTCCGAACGAACCTTGTTCCAGACGGAGTCATCGCCTTCAAAGAACTGCTCCAGAATGGACCTGTCATCTGGGTAGCAATTAATGATAAGCTCCTTTATACCCGCAGGAAAACCACCCACGTAAGTTTTCTCAAAAGCAACACTATGCGCCTGGAACTTCCAGATGCCCGGCGGGTAAGATTTAATGTGTATTTTTCGGTCAAAAGACGTCTCCCCCACAATCATTTGAATGTCCATGATGTGCTGGCTAGGGGGAGGATGAACTGTTGTGGATGGAAAAGAGAAGAATCAAACAGAACTTTCTAATTCTTGAATTACAGCATGCAGCTGCTGCAACGGCGAAGCGCATTGTTATTGTCCGCTGAAAAAAACGTTGAAAACGGTGAAAAAATGTCCCGTTCGCAGATGCTGTGTCGACCTTAAACGTTTACGCGCTGAGTTTTCCTCAGCACAGTGAAAGTGATTTCATGAAGCACATAAATACATACATACACAAATACATTTACGGTTAACAAAACCTCTCTTTCCGGAGAGAACTCAGTCGAGCAAAGTTACAGACGGAGTTTTTATCTGTGCGGTGTTGTGCTAGGCAACCAAAAAGCCGGGAAGTTATGGCAGGTGGCCAGTTCATCAAAAAGGACTAGCCTCTCTCACGATCTCTTTCAGGATTTTGCAAGCTGCGACTGTGCTCAGCATGCAAAAATCTACCCAAAAACTCCTGGGTGAAAGGTCAGGGATCGAGTTCTAGAACTCCGCTACTCAAGCGTCATTGCTGAAGACTTTAACCACTGTGCAAAAACACTTGAGTTCTTAGCACGTAAGTTTCGTTCAAAAAAATCAGTTTAGTACGCACTAACTTAGTTAACCTAACTGATGAATTTCAATATTAGTTTTAAATAGTGATTTTTACATCAAATGGCCCTTAATTTATTTTATTTGATGAACATTTAATTTTTGCTTAAAAAATATCATATTTAATATTATCACAAACAAATTTAAATAATAAAATTTTTTCAATTGTAGCATCATTGTCATTTGTAATTGAAACAAATATTATTGCATGACAACCTAACTTGTTTTTGTTTTTGTTTTTGCTGTCAATAACATCAAAAAAATAAAAAAATTCATATTTTTGTGGTGGAAATGAAATCCAAAAAATAGGCAAATTTTTAACAAAAATGAAACTAAATTTAGAAACTTCTAGTTTTAAAAACACAATTTGTTTAGTTTTTTCTATGACCAGTTTAAAAAATTTTTTGCCAAATGGAGTAAGTTCTTCTGCAAAAATGAGCCGTGTTAAGAAAAAAATCATTAAAAAACTTTTAGAAACAATAAAATGCTTCATGTTTTTTATATGATAAAAATTGCTACTGTATATAAAAAGCAATAAAAATTATTTTGTTTTGCCATCCTGCACTACAAAATATAATTTATACTAATTTCCAAAAACTTTTACAAGGATATTTTTTTAAAATTTTATTGTTTTTAACCATATTAATAATACTTAAGCATAATTTCATTTTTGTTAAGGTAACCGTGAGTCAAACTTTTTAATTATACATGTTTCTAATAGTTTTTATGTAAAACACTCATTTTACGTTAAGGGAAGCCATTTTTGAGAGAAAGTGGGCTTCCCTGCGCAATACATTTGTAAATCAAAAAGGTCATTTTTTTCGGTACACATTTCTCAACAACCACATATCGGATTAAGATACTGTAAAAAGCAAAATGTGGATAAAAATGTAATTTTTATTTTAGTCGATTGCAAAATAGGTTGAAGTAGCGGTCGCCAGGCCGCTGGTGACGTGGCTTTGCTCACGCGAAGTTCGAAACCTTTGTAAATGCTTTATAAGCTGCTCCCTCTACCATTAAAAGTCAGTCTGGACTACGTCATGCTTGTAAATCTTTTTACCCGCCGCGTTACCAACCGTTTCTTTGAACAATATTATTTTTAGTGATTATCAAGTTTTCAAGTAACAATGCATTTGTC
>JAALOO010000359.1_pt1 | contig 41100 bp, 37 predicted proteins | sample 7257641 | NCBI WGS metagenome assembly JAALOO01 (sample SAMN14085613, study PRJNA598686) | mite metagenome | biome: ENVO:01001000; feature: ENVO:01001002; material: ENVO:01001226; isolation source: single female mite from University of Michigan culture on fish food culture... ...
ATGCTTTTGACTAGTAAAGGAAACTAAAAATTCGAAAAAAAATTTTATGTGCGCGAAGTCCCCCCTTAACCAGTTTATCGTTTTTGTCAAATGTTTTTGGTTGCATTGTTCGAACTTGCTTTTTCATATTTAAAAAAAAGCAATTTTTTTTAGTTTTAGTCTCAAAATGTTTTATTATTCTTTAGTGCTCTAATTTGACTAAAAGCTCTTAGAAACAAATTAAAAATTAAATTATTTTTTTATTTTTGTTAAATTCATTTTAAAAACTGTATATGTTTAGGCAAATAAAAATGCTCATTTGTTTTGGCGTTTAGTTTCTTTATTGATTTTAAATTTTGATTTTAGTGAATTAAATAATACAATTATCAATTTTGGTCGTGTACAAATACATTGTATTAGTGTCCGTCTCTCTTTTGTTTATGTTTCATTACTGCAATTATATTAGTTTCTGAAGAAGCAGATGCATTGCAATATTGAAAATCAATAGTGTCTTTTATTAGGTCTTAAAGAAAGATTTTTTCTAATATTAAATTTGCAGTAAACCATAGTACTTTATTTTATTTAGTTTATTGTTTATTGAGGTTTTTGTTACAAACTTTTCTTGGTTTGTGCGTTTTAATTAACAACCTAAATATAAAATTAGCTGTTAATTTGAAACTTTCAATAAACTAAAGTTTCTGCATTCATCAAAAAAATTTTTTATATAGTCGAACCACAAACCGCAAGTTGAATAAATAACTTATGAATCGTATTAATCAAGTGTATGGTCCGTTTGTTCAGGTATTTATGTCCCGGCTTGATAGACGCTAATTTTGACTGCTTTACCTGTAGTTGCCTCCATTTGTACTCAGATTAATTTTATGCACTCCGACAAGCTGTCGTATAAAGTAAAATGAATTTCACCAAAAACATTTTTGTGCTGTTTTGATAGTCCTCGTCAATTTGTTGGTAAATAAGAGAATATTTACGAATGAATTCTAATTTTACAAATGCCTTCAGAATAAATAGAGGCAATAAATCACACACCAGTGGCATAAAAAATGAAAACCAGAATATTCATTGAACAATTGTTAGAGAAAATTGGTAGAAAAAAAAGTAGAGAATTGTCAATTACTTGCCTCGAGATAGATGATGCTACTTATTGCCAAGTTAGAGTTCAAGTGGCATAAAATAAAATTTTTATTATTTTTAATAAAATGTTTTTTGTGTTTGTCTCTGGAATTGCAACAATATTACTTTTTATAAAATTGAATGTTTTTGAAAGCAAAAAAAATGTTTTGTTAAAATTGTAAACCAAAACTTTTTTTACAAAATTAAAAAATGGGTTTAAAAAATGTCATTTTCAATTTAAAATTATATATTTTAGTGTGCAAATTCCATTGAACATTTTTAATCTTTTTTATCATTAATTTTGTTTGATTCATGACCAAGTAAAATTCATGTGGTCCTTTCCAAGTTTTTTATTTGCAAGCATTTTTTATGTTTTAAAACTTTACAGATTATAAAAAAATTAATTAAATTTCTACGATAAGCAAAATATTTAGTGTTGAATGTAGCGAAAACAAGTGCAGGAAAGAGTTGATCAACATTTAATTTATTTTGGGCAGTCAAAGTGTAGACAAATCACGCTATAATTTGATTTTTGTGGATTTATTTATACTCAAGATTAAATGTATTTTATTTTGTTTTGAAACTTTTAATCGAATCTTATCTTTCAACTTTCCAGTTGGCTAAACTTCTGCATCGATTCACCAGCACATCAAAGCCTTCATCATCATGTCATCTTCACTGACTAGCAAGCCCTGCCAAAAGTTGAGTAGACTCCTGCTGATCAGTCCAAACATGTGTTCCAGTTGGAGCACCACTGGCAATCGGACACGCTCAAGTTCAGCTCCGCCAGACCGAGTCTTAAGGCACTGTGCACTGACTGGCTGTGTCTCAATTGACAGTTCAGCAATTCAAACTGAAAAGCTCCCCCTTTCAATTGGCTTTTGTGATAGCAGCAATAAATTTTTTACTCATCCGACGCCTTTGCCATTAGCTGATGTAAACTCAAGTGAACAACGATTTGTGCTGCCTTTCCAAAAGGTAATTTGGCGGGGTTTTGTTGACGTTGTTGCCACAGTCTGCATTAACATTTACGATACACAGCTATTGCTTTTCAAAAATAGTCTTTTGTATAGCTAAGCTAGAAAAGTGTTGACAAAATGATCTGCTAGATATGCTGATAACATGAACTGGGTTGATTCTTTATGTCTAATTTTAAAAAATTCAGTTTTTATTAAAAAGTTTTTGATTTTTTTCTATGGAAACCAGCCATATTTAAATTTGCCTAATTTAAATAAATTTAATTGTTACACATAATTTTAAATTAGATAGTCAGTACCGAGATTGTGTCATTTCATCACTAATGACTTGCACTACACTGTTTTTTGTTGTTTCATTTTTTATACACAAACCATTTTCATAAAATAACATTTTTCTTTTCTTTTATAGGCATCATTGTTGCCAAACTACAGTTGCGGAAACCAGAAAGCAGCAGCGGCTGTGCCTACTAGAGGCGCCATGCATCGCTTAGCTCACTGCTTATCGACCCGATCTTCATCTCTTCTCCAATTGACACCACCAAATGCTCATCATTTTGCTATCATCACACTGCCATCGGTGACGCACTTCCATTCAACTAGCGGAAACGGTGAACAGCGCCAAACTGCAACCCAAAATGAGGCCCATTCATCATCAAGTGAAGCCGTCCAAATTCCGGTCACATTTGACCACGGCCACTTTAAGCTGTACTTCTTTGATCGTTACGAGGCCATCCTTCACTACTGGCAGCCAATTGAGGCTCTCTTTGAAACGCTGAGACTGGAAATTCTTCCCAACGCCAAGTGGGAACGCGTGGGCACTGACTTGAAACAGGTTCAAAAGTTTCGCATCTACAATCAGGAGGAATTCAAGGAGCCCAGCTCTTCGAGTAGTGACAGCGCCTCTTCCTCTGCCTCTGCCTCCACTGACACTAATCCTGCTAGTGCCAGCGCAGTGAAGCTGCCGCCGAGCAGTTTGCCCCCGACACAACACTTTCGCCTAGCACCGACAATGCCATTCGGTTATCTGTTTGTGGCACTGAACCCCTCCAGAGTTCAACTAAACGGCTACAGCAGTGAAAAGGGCCAAGGCCCGGTAATATTTCAATTTAAGCTCAATGCTGAGACCTTAAAGCGGATAGTCGAGTGGAGTCAGAAGAATAGCGTTGTCTCAAGTGGAGTCAGCGGAGCCTCGTCGATGGTGCCGGCCAAGGCGGCGACGTTTGCCAGGCACGAACTGCTGGTAAGGCACTGTTTATACTTGATTTATATTTCAATTTGCGAGATAACTGTTTCCATCTTTGTTTGAAATAGTTTCTGGAGCAGGAAAAGTACAATTTGCGTACCAAGTTTGAGCCTATGCAAGTTGAATTCAATCGCCTTGTTTCCTATGCCAAAGTCGATGCTCACAGGCGCTTCAAATTAGGTGGCCTCTTTCTTCTCAGTGCTCAATTAGGCTTTGTCGGACGGCTGACTTGGTTTGAGTACTCTTGGGATATCATGGAACCAGTCACCTTCTGCCTGACATACTCAATGATGGTCGCGTAAGTGCACGTTTTGCTAAGTTTGATAGACGCTGTCAATTAACTTGTTTGCTTTTTTCCCTAGCACTTTTGCCTACTACATAGTCACAAGTGAGGAGTACGTTTTGCCAGCGGTAGAGCGTCGAATGGTAATCAAAAAGTTCTGGAAACTCGTCAAATCGGAAAACTTTGATGTTCGTCAGTACCGGATGATGCGCGATGAACTCATGTCACTCGAAAAACAGATTCGGGCACTTCGCAAAGAGAACTTTGTATAACTTGGAATTACAAAAACTGCTCATTTTAATTGACTTTTTTACTTAAAATTTCATTTTGGTACTTAGCATATTATCATTTAATAGGATTGCATCTTCATGTTGACTTTTGTGTTCAGTTTGCTTGTTTCCTGTTTAAAAACAAATCGAGCTTAGTATTACTTTCTTTCTATCTACTAACAAACTCAAATGCTCTCTAGTCAAATGCTAAATTGTGAACCATCTGCTTCTTTTAATGTGTTATTGTTTAAATATTATTTAAATGGCGTGTTTGGTGATTCCTGCTTTGGTGATTATTGCTTTGAACAAATTAAACGCCATTGTTTTATGCAACTTTTTCTGCGTTCAAAATGAACTGATTTGAATTTTCAACAAACTCCGTCTGAACTGCCAATGTGAAAAAGTGAAAATAATTATTGGTTAAAGATAAGATACTGGAAATTCTAAACGGTTGAGTGAAATGTTATCACTGTTTAGATAAAGGTTTAATCATGATATCTTATCTTGACATTAATTTTCCAGCTTGTTTATTCTTTTTAAGCGCTATTTTAAAAATAAAATTCACGTTGATGGAAAAGTAATTTAATTGCTCTCTTCCAAGAAGAGCCCACTGAAATGGATAAATGTCACTGGCGCACACTGTTGGGCGATTAATTTGTACTAGTTGCACTGGTAAAGGACAAATTCAACGATTGTTCCCCTTCTTGTTTTTGTCACTAAGCACCCGAACTGGAAAGTGAGTCAAACAGCAAGCACCTAAAGGCACTCTCTTTCCCTCTTTCATTCTGCCGAACAGCACACTTCACTCCTTAGTGGCCGATGCTAGCCTAATTGCCTACAGGCCAAATGTGTGTTAGCATGTGCTTGCACGACGTTTCGTAATCGTTCTACAACCACCACCACCGCCACCAGCACCACAAACAGACGACACTTATCGTTCACTGCCGTTACACTGTCGCCAGTGCAGTTCCCTTGAGACCATCGCCAGCAAGTGCCCCCCTCTCCTCAGCAGTTGTATCAGGCTGACACGGCCAATTGTCTGTCAATTGTGTTGTTTCTTCATCATCTTCATCATCTTTTTCCTCCGTCTGCCTGCACTCATCTCCATTTCATCGGCGCCGCTACAGTGATCGACTGGAAAGTGAGTACTGATACGGTGCGATGCAATGACACTTCACTGGCAGTCACTTCATCGGCGAGTGCAGTTCATCATCGTATGTTCCGGGTGATAGGGAGTAAAGAAGTTATTCAACTTTCAGTCTCACCCAAGCGCCTCTCGCCTATCCATTTTCATTGCTGGAACAGTGTGCCTCTTCTACTGGTTTTGGTTTTACCCCTTCAGTTGATCATCCACCACCAGCATCTGTATGTACCGTAGGTTCCACCAACCTCAGGCATCAGAACGGGGTCCCATTTTGGGCGAGCAGCACCAGTTGATCACCAGCTCACACGCACCGGCGGTGCACGAACTCAAGTACAGCTGAGAAGGCTCCACTGTCTCCACTCCCCACTTCTCTGAATCACACTTTTTACCTCTCAAGTTATCTACAAAGGCTGCTCAAGGTCAGTATGCATATTTGTCCTTGTTGTTGTCTTTGGTCACCAAAAACTACTTTTATTTTTAGTTTTTACAACGTCCCTCGCCAAGGATGGTCATTCTCAACACTTCACCTGCTACTACTGCTCCTGAGCAGCTTTTCCCTGAAAATGGTCACTTTTTTGAGGGTGCAGAAAAGCGTCTGGTCGTCTACTATGCACCAACCAACACCAACATTGCCCACACTATTGCGTCCTCTGTGCCACCGGACCTTCGCACTGTTTCGCAAAGTGAATGGGAGGAAGTGCTGGAGAAGGTCAACTGCAAGATCATTCACAGCATGTCCAACAGCGAAATGACCGCCTACCTCCTCAGCGAGTCCTCAATGTTCATCACTCGCAATTGTGTGCTCATCAAAACCTGTGGCACCACAACCCTTCTGCTCGCTCTGCCAAAGCTGCTTCAGCTGGCCCCCAAGTTGGGCCTCCAAGTGGTCGATGTTTACTACTCGCACAAGAACCTGCTCATTCCTCAGGCTCAATCAGTGCCACACCTCAGCTTTGATCAAGAGTGCGACTTTCTCAACAGCAGACTGCCTTTTGCAGGGCTGAAGACGGCATTCTCAGCAGGAAACATGAGCCTCGACAGATTCTTTCTCTACGCCTACAACAGCGCAACGATTGAACGCAGCCGAGGCAGTAAGAATGAGCATCTAAAGTTTGAAATGATCATGGAGAACCTGAATGAGGCAGTGATGGAGCAGTTCATTTTCACTGGCAAGCCACGTGTTACGGCAAAGGATGTGACAATCAACTCGGGCATTTCACGCTTGATTCCTCAAATGCAAATTGATGATTACATCTTTGATGGCTGTGGCTACTCGATGAATGGATTCAGTGGAGCGAACTACCTCACCATTCACATTACTCCTGAGAAAGGCTTCTCTTTTGTGTCGCTTGAAACTAACGTTCCAATGGAGGATTATGGCGCCTTTGTTCGAAAGGTGTTGAAGTGCTTCAAGCCGGGCAAGCTTCTGATCAACTTGATGATAGCCGAAAGTGAAAAGTTCAACAAGAGCAAGTCGATTTTTGAACTTTTCTCTCGTGTCAAACTGAGTGGCTTCAATCGTTTGGAGCTGACAATGACTCCAGTGAAAACTCTTAATGTAATTTACGCTCGATACTCGTCCACCAAATGACACTTTTCACTGCTCAACTTTGTTTTTATCAACTGTATTTTAAGCAATTTACCTAGTAGACAACTTACAAATCATATTATTTACTTTAGTAACAAATATAATATTTTGTTTCACGAGAAAATGTATCTTGACAAATTGTATCATCTTACTTTATTGTCTATTTACACAAGTAGAAATAAATTATGGAATCAAGGAAAAGCAATGCTAGATGAACGGTATCAATCGTGTTGAAAAACCACTTGTCAAAAGCTACTCTAGTGAAAGTATTTCTTTTACAAATCGCGTATTTTTTCATTTTAGTAGTTTATGATATAAAAAATTTTAAAATATCTGTTTGATATTCTTAGTTAAGTTGACTTGATTTGATTTTTCGATGTGAAAAGCTCGATAAGATAGAAAAAAAATCACTTTAGAACAAGAAAAGTGTTCCGAGAGCAATTTTTAAAACTGGTGGTAAATGTTCCTGAAATAGTTGGTTGTTTAGGGTTGTTTATATTTTCGCTGCTGAATCACATTCCCGCGTTTGCAGTCTGGAACTTTTATTTCTAAATTCCCATTTGAAAAAAAGTTTAAATGTAATTATGGCTACTAATGAAGAGCTGGAGCAAAAGTTTGGTAAAAATCTGTGCTTCTTCTTTAGCCACGAATTTGTTCAGAAGCATCTTCGCCTCGTTGAGACGCAAGTCATACCCATTGAAGGAACAACAGCTGAATCTTCAAATGCAGAAAGAGTCTCCATCGCGACTACTGCCAACGCTTCACTTCAGGATGACTCTTTTAAAACTGCTGTATCGGATGTCGAGCCAATGGTGATCTCAAACACTGCTGAATCGTTTGATGTTGGAAAAAATGGCGGTATTCTCACGACCTCTATCGAGTGTGTTGAGTCGCCCGAATCTTCTGCTTCAAATGAACAATCAGATGACAACTCTCCTGCCGACAAAAGTGTTTTTGATGTAGAAGTTGTGAATGACACTTCTTCAGAACAGACTGGCAAGTCATCGAGGGAGCCTTCGTCTAATGAGCTGCTGGATGCAAACGCAATAAACGACTCAATTGAAACTGTCAAAGTCAGGTACAACACCAGAAACAGAAGCAAAAAAGAGAGTCAGCTTAATGATTCTCGTTTAAAAGAAGTACAAGAGCTTGCTTTGAATCTTCCTAAGCAAGAAACATCAAATCGACCCAATTATATGCGAAAAAAGATCAAGCTCCACCAGCCTAATAAAGCTCTAGGTAAAGATTTTGTTTCTTTGATTGAGGACGATGATTCCAGCGCTGACATGTCAGACGACAACGATGAAGATGCAATTGATGATTCCAGCAAGAAACGAGTGCTTACCGGCAAAGCGAAAAAATATGACTATGATGAAGATCATAATATTTTAAAGTTCATTTTCAATTCAGGCCGCTTTAGTGAAACCAAAGGAAATTTACTGTGGAAAGACATGCAAAAATCTAAAGTGAATTTTCCAAGACCGTGGCAAAGCATGAAGGAGCGTTTCCGTAAGCACATTGCTACTAAACTGTCCTTGTACACGCACATGTATAAACTGAACCAAGATTTAGTTGATAAACTTCAGAACAATGTCGGAAGAACTGAATGATTTGGCTAGTTTTACTTTTTATTCTGTTCCCTTCGGTCACATGCTATACTTTTAATCTTACAAAGACTTGTATTACGTATATACTTTTTCAAATTGTCATTACAACAATTTTCCTGTGAAACAAAAAATAAAATGTTTTTATAAATGTCCATTTTTAATTTTGCCGCTGGAGCGACTTTTATGAATGGCCTACATTAGCTCCGCCCATTTGTTTATTTGAATTTCTTTTTTGATGTTTTGCAAATGCTTACTTATTTCTCTGTCATCTTTTCATCTCTCTTCTTTCTTTTAAGATAAATAACGTTGCGTTTCTTTTCTTACCGCGATAACATCTTTTTCAATTCCATAATCTGCTTCATCTTAGTTTTTTATTTATGACACTGTATTCAACGATAGTACAATGAACAGCTTTCTTCTGCATCCGCCTGTTCAGGTTGTGTTTTACTAATTGTAATCATGTTTTTATCATCTATTAATTTTATTTTGTTTTTAGCCATCTTCATGGGCAATCGAAGTTTCAGCAGAAGGTTCGGTAGTTTTTGTCCAGACAAACGAAAACCCAGTACCTGAGCTGCCACCGGAGCATTACATTTTCCACCCAAAAAATGTATCTTCAAAATCTGAGTTTATTTTCCTAAAAACTCCTCGCATTGTAAATGCTGAAAATGAAGTTTCTGAGGTACTTTTTGTATGATTCTATTTATAAAACAAATTTACTCATTGTCGTTTTAGAATGTTCGGAGTAACTCGTCACCAAGGAGCAAAGACAATAATGGAACAAATGAAAATGATTTGACAACTATGATGGAAGTATCTACTGATAAAAGTTCTGATGAAGAAGAGGATAATGAGGATGAAAAAATGCAAGAAAAACATAAAAGTGAAAGCAGTAGTGGGGCGAAAAATGAGAAACCTAAACAGTCTAATGACGAAGTAGATAACGATTTTGTGGTTTTCGTAGACCCAGAGAACTTTTCGTGTTCTACTTCTAACACACTTGAAAAAAAATCACAGGTAACTTTTAATCAGTAATTTGTATTTATTTAGCTTTATCTAACAACGTTTTTTAGGTGACAAACTTGATTAAAACTAAAGATGTTCTTGGCAATTCAACTTCAAAGAATCTCAAGCCATGCACAAGAGAAAAACCAAAAGAAAAACCAAAAGTGTTGACAACTATGATTGAATTGTCTAATTCTATAAGTTCTGATGATGAAGAGAATAATGATGATGAAGAAGTGCAAGAAATGCAAAGGAACCAAACTCGAGCTCATGATTCTGGAAAAAGACTTCAAATTTCTACAACGCCAAAAAGTAATCGAACAAACCAACCGCTTGATGATTTTATGGAAGGATTGGAAAATTTATCAAATATCCCCTTGAAGAAACCTAAAGATCGCCGTCATTATCAAGCAAAGTTGGAACATCCGGATTGTGCCCGACCTGGAAGAGAGTGGAAACAACAGCTGATGAAAAACACTGCTAAAAAGCCCATTGTTATTTCATCCAATGGCTCTCCGCCTTCCGTATCCAATCGCAATCAAAAAGGGAAATCTGTGTCGATGCAGCACACTAAACAACAGGCAAGTTGTGGTATGGAATTTTTCATTAAAAAATGTCCTGAAAAACGCGAAAGCACGTCCAGTAACATTCAAGATGAGCAGAGAATGGATGTCACGTATCAGCAAGAACCAGCCCACACATATAATCAATTTTCCGATGATAATGGAAATGCACAAAGTTTGTTTACTTTCAATTTTAATCAGACAATTTTTTAAACATTAATTTTGTTTTTAATAGGTCGCTACACAAGTGCTAAAAAGCCCGGAAGAGCCTACATATGGGAAGAAGACGATCCGCATTCTTTTCAAGGACAAAATCAGCCAAATTACTCGGCGAATAATGTCAACAATTTTTATAATAACAGCAACTCCCAACTACAAGGTCATCAAGCTTTTCATCCGTTGAATAGAAACCTTAACCTCTCTGTCAGTTGGCCTGAAAACGGAGCACACGCCAATGGGTTGACGTTTAGTTCTCAGCAGCCACCGTTGGCTCCATATCATGGACTTTACGGGGTTCACCAGTCAAATTTCTACCAGGGAAACCACTTTATTGCCAGCAATCAAGGAAGCGGGCCTGTGCCGGCAGTGCCGCCGCAGTGTTACAACTACTCAAATACCAGCCATTTTTATGGCGAAGCTCACCGAAACACTCCAAACTTTTCTCAAAACAATAACTCGTTTGCCAACAATCGCAACACTCAAAGAAACAGCTCTCAGATACAAGATGAACCCACTTTGGACATCTGCTCTAGTACCTATAATTTCTACCGTAATGGAGAAGATCTCAAGTGTGAAGTTATTTGTGATGGATGGCTGACACACAACTGTAGAAACTTGTCTAACTTTGGCCAAGATAGTGTAGTTTCCATTGTGCACTTGAAGACGCTCTATCAAGATGAGCCTGGGGACGTTTTTGAGGTATGTCAGCTTCTTTAGTTGAATTTGCATTAACATCTTTTCATTTCCTTGTTTCAGAACCCGGAATGGGCAGATGTTGGCTTTCACATCGCCAGCCTCATTGAGCGATCAAAAGTGGACACCAAGATTCTTCAATGTCCCCCTCATGAACTGACCTTGGCCTATCTGAAGCCAAACTCTGAGTCGCAAATCACTTTCTCTGTTGCCAAGCAATGCTACACAAGCATGTTCAATTACTTGGCTACAAAGCAGCGTGCTGGCGTTTTTTCCTATGAAAGGTCAGCTGAAGATAAAAGACGAAAACAAACGGCGTACTTGTATCCCCTGTCCAAAAAAGAGAATCCTACAGGACAATTCGCAATGCTCCTTCAACACGGTAATATATTCAACTTCTTAAACAGATTAATTAACCAATACCTACAAATTACAGATGTTTTCCCGCCTCCCAACCGCCGGCCTGATTTGCTTCTAATGATTATTCTAACAGAAAGCGCTATCAATAAACTGACAGTTTGAAGGTTAATGTTTTGATAAAGTTTCGCAAAACTATTTTGCTTTCGAAAAATACTTATATAGTTTCTTGACAAATATAATTGTTGTATACCTCAAAATCGAATGTCTGCTTTACTGCGTTATTCTCTGACAAACCTGTTCATCCAATCACTTTTGTGTAATGTAATTGAGCAGTTCCCGCTTGTTATTCACCTCAAACCTGTCTGATGGGAAACGGCGCTAGCAAAAACGATTCAACCTCAGTTGAGGGTCTTGGACCGGACTCGCCGCTGATGCAGGCGCAGAACCTGGAGTTCACCACCGGCGGCATTCGCATCAACAACAAGCGCACCTCGGCGATTCTCACTCGTCGTGAGCTGGAGAAGATGCGTCACGCAAACGTCTCCAATGACATTCGCATCATCCTCAACAAGCCCTTCTCCAATGTGGACCGCATCACCGACTCGCTCTACCTGACCGGCATCGGCGGCGTCCTCCAGGAGAACATCAAGGAGCTGAAGATTCGCTGCATCATCAATGCCACCCATGAGATGCCGCTGGCGAAGCTGCCCAGGGTGGTCTCACTGCGGGTGCCCGTCGACGACGACGTCGACGAGAACATCTTCATCTACCTGGATGACGTGGCCACCGTCATTCACCACGTCGCGAAGAAGGGCGGTCGAACTTTGGTGCACTGTCTCGCCGGCGCCAGTCGGTCCTCCACTCTGGTCATTGGTAAGTGGTTTAAGACAAAGCGTTTTGAGCCTTCACTTTGAACACCTTTTCGGTTTCAGCCTACCTAATAAAGTACCAAGAATACACACTGAAGAATGCATTCTGCTACCTGAAGTCACTTCGTCCGTGCGCAAGACCTAACATTCAGTTTTTCACCGATTTGATCAAGTATGAATCCTTCTACCAGAAGAGCAACTCGGTGGTGATGCAGACCTTTAAAATACAGGGGAAGGCCATTCGCGTGCCGGACTTCTACAAGACCGACTTTCCCGATCTGTACCGAGTGGAGGTTCAGAAGCAGATCAACAAATCGCACATTAGCCAAATTCGACTTCAGGAAAGTAACCAGGGAAATTACATCAATCGAAACCGAGGCGTCAAGGACATGCACAACGACATGGACAGACTGCGAGGACAGGAGGACGGCGAGGCGGAGGAACCGCGCTCTGAGGAGACTGAAAAGCGTCCAGAGAAGAAGAACCGACCGAAAGAGCAAAATCGAAAATGACACCACTCTTGAGCAATTTGTTTCAATGTTTGAATCTTTACCATTTTCAACTCTACAAAAAACTCCGGCCCCCTCTCTAATTATAAGGCCTAGTGAACAAAAACTAAATGCAAAAACGTGTGTGTGTGTGTTTTTATAGTAGTCTCATTCTGAGTGATCATCTTGTGCCTGGAGTTGAGGGGCGGCCAAAATTGAATCCGCTCCAGCGCTTGACTCAGGCCGATCGGGGCCTCTCATCTGCAGTGCACGAATGTTCGAGCCGCAGTAGGTGGGCGCGATGAGGCTCATTCCGGCGCTAAGCTTTGCCATTGAGGTAGTGGGCGATTGTGATGTGGGCGGTGGTGGGGATGACGTTGCCACTGGTGCTGATGGTGATGGTGATGATGCCTGGCCAGTGTCTGCCGCCGCCATGTTGAAGGGAACGTAGATCACCGTGTCAAGCAGCTCGCTTTTGTGGACTATAGTAGGGGGCTCGCCCATGAGGGCGTAAAAATCGACAATCTTCTGAGCACCTTCTTGCTCGTGGTAGGACTCTACGCAGCGGTACATTCGGGAGTCTCGTTTCGCTGACTTGAACTGCTTTCCACCTGATTTGCTGCTGCTGCTGCTGGTTTTTGAGCTGACGCTCACTGAACGAGATGCCTTTTTGCTGCTTTCACTCTTTCCTGACGAGGACTTTTCCTTTGTGTGCGACTTGCTACCTTCTTTTGGGTTGATTTTAATTTTGACTTTGTTAACCTTGACTTTGGAAGATTTGACATTTGCCAGAAACTTGCTGTTCTTTAGCGCCGAGCCACTGGAACTTGATTTGGATGATTTGGATGCACTGCTTGTTTTGCTTTTACTCGGGTTGGTTTTTGAGAAGATGGAACTTTTTTTAGACTTGCCTTGAAGGCCAGACTTGGCACTTTTTGAGCTTGCAGACTTGCTAGTGCTGCTTAATCTTTTGCTGCTCGATGACTTTCCTCCAGTATTGACTTTTTTCAGTTTTGAGCCACTTGTTTTCACTGACTTGTTTTTGCTTCCACTTTTTCCCTTACTCAAAGCTCCCTTTGAGCTTTTCTGTGCTGCAAGCTTCAACTTGACACTTTTTCTGCTTTTTTCTGTAAAATTTTTTAAACAACTTAATTATTAATCAAAAGTTAAAATGGTTTTATCATACCTTTTAGTTTCGACTTGTTCTTGCTACTGCTTGACATTACCGAAAAATGTTAAAAAAAAGTTGAAATGAATCCGATTCACGTTTAATTGTGTTTTATAATCATTTTTACATTGGAAATTTAGAACTGTTTTATAGATTCGAAACAGCAAACTTATTGTTACACCAACAAAACAAAATAAATGCACAATAAAATGATAAGTAGAACTAACTGAAGGGAGACACATGAGGCCGAGTTTTTTCGCCTTGTTTTGTTCTTATCAGACTGGTGTCTAGGTCGTCCGCCGAAGCCAACTCGTCCACTTCCACGACTTGCTGTCAGATAACTGTAATATGGCTGTGTGTGACTGGCAAAAGTTCTGTTGAAAACCTGATGAGAATGCGGACATTGTTCAGCGGTATTTGTGCTTGTGTAGTTGCAAATTGGTTTGCAATAAAAACAGCTTACGAGTAACTGAACTATTATAGCAGTTATAAACAAAAATATTTTCATGTTTTTAGTAATGGTTAAAAGTTTGTATTTCACCAAGTTACCTTAAAACCACCGTCCAGAAAAACTTTTATTTCTAAAAATAAACATAAAAATGTTTATATTTGTTTTAGACAAGCAAGTATTTAAAAAATCATTTATGTAAATAATATTTTTAGAAGGGAAAACTCTAGACATAAAAACGAGTAAAAACTCAAACATGATTATCAATAAAAATTTTGTAACTATCTTAACAAAAAGTTGCAAAATGAAACAAGCATTTTAAAACTAAAGTTTTTAATTATTAACTTCTTTTTCAATTGAACTTCAAATTAATTTAATTTTAAAGTAATGAATGATTAATTATAAAGTACAAAACACATTGAGAGTTGCGCTAAATTGTTTTAAAATCTTACTAATGCCAAACTTTTGTTAGTTCACAAGGCAGAAAATTGATTTTTTATTTATGAAATAAAGATCAGTAACACATGACATTCTTTGTAATAAATAATTTAGCTAATAACATTGTTCAAAATGTAATTAAAAGTTGTGTTTGATAAAATAAAAGCAAAACAGTAAAAATGAATTTCAAACAAAATTTCAAAAAATTTAAAAATGTATCGGATATTTTTCCGTATCAACTTTCTCGAATCAAAATATTTTTAGTCCGTTTCGATTTCAACCAAACTGATTACTATCGCAAAAACATTAATCAACATTTTGAATTTTCATACATCCAAACTACAATTCAATGGGCAATAATATTTTTTATGAGTTGTGTGTTTTTAAAGTTAATTGACGAATCTTGTTTCATTTTAATATGGGAGCAAGCAATTCGTGTTCAACATTATGATATCTTTATTTCGACACCACTCATTGGTTTTATAGCGATTGAAAAAATGTTTAATGATTCTTTTGATCAACTGTTTAGATACCGCCATGGCATGATTGAAACCCTTTTTGAGCTGACAGATCAAATTGATGGAGAGATGGGTCGCATTGAGAAGATTAGTTTGCTGGATTTTTACAATAAAATCAACCACTACTCCATTCTAAACTATAAATTCAACTGCTGTTGTCTTGTTCCGCTAGTTATTCAACTCAGCTATTTGGCCATCGTTCAGCACCTTAATGGAAACATTGATACTAGGTTGATGATGTTCTACATTTGTATGTTCATCCTGATAAATCTCTACGCCGCTTATACACTCTCTGCACTGTACGTCATTTTGCCTGATGTTGCATTTGTTTTAAAAATATTTCGCAACAAATTCACAAAATGTCAGATTTTTCTCAAGTACACCAATGCCTCACTTAATGTGTCTTTTCTCAATAAGTTCATCACTGAATACATGCACCTGTATCGCCGAGTTGTAAAATACAATAGCACTTTCAGTGGGATAATTCAGGCAGAGGATTTGGTGTTTAAGCTCTCCGGCGTGGTTGTTTGGATATTCTACATCAAACAGGATGAACCGCTGAATCATGTCAGTTATATTATTCTTTTTCTTTACACAGCCACCTACTGCCTATTCCAATTGGTCCTCAGTAGATTGGGCTACTTTCCGGAACAAAACCATAAATCCTACCAATATTTGTCTAGTTTAAATGCTCGTTCTCAAAGAGTATTCATGAGTCAACAAAGGAGATCAATGAGCTACTTAAACGCATCAAATCCTAATGAAGATCTAAGAAAAATTTTAAAAATTAATTGTTTTGCCAATGTCATGGTTACGAATAGACTAGGTTTTACGTATGGAAACCAGTATTTAATCACAAAGAAAGAAGTCTTTACAGCGCTCTTTCATGATTTTTACATGCTCACACTGTTTTATAAAAGACTTTCAGTTTGAACAAAATGTATCATTGTAATAACAGCAATAATAAAAAATTATACTCAGTGAGTGAAACATTCTCCAGAGTTTTTGTTACTAAAAACAATTGAAACCTTTTTGTTAGATTTGAGCAAGTCTACCGCTTCATTGAGATGAATATTCAGTGTGTTGTGTTCAATGTTTGCCTTCAGGTGATTACTGCCATCAATGGACACAATCAAGTTCTCATTGTTGATTGACTTGCTGCTACTCAATGCAACCTTGATGGTATCAACCTTGAGAACATCATGAGAATTGGAAGGTGCCTTGTACCCAAAGTGGGCCACTTCAACGTTGAGATGACAGTTGCTCAACTTGAATTCGTACAAGTTGTAGTTCCCCGACTCTACAGTGTCAATCGACTCACCGTCGTCAAAGAACAGATCACCACTAGCTGAACCAGTAGAGTTGGGCAACACCCACAGTTCAATAGGGGATTTTTTCAAATTGGCAGTGTTGACTACCGTTGGCAGTTTGGCGTTTGAGACGACGGGTAAAATGGTGTTTGCTCGAAGCAGAAGAGGACGATGAGAGTCAGACTCGGCAAAGTGAACATGGCCTGAAGTGGGGTGGACTTTGCTGACAAAGTCATTTTCCATTCGGTACCACTCGGAAGCTTCCGGAACATAGGCATTGTGGAACGTTTGGTGCTTGATTAAGAATAGACAATAAAATTAAAGAAATTTTACATGTTTTGCAACGTGTCTTACCTCAAAGAGAAAAGGATTGACCATCACAGACGGTCCAAGGAAGAACTGCTCATCAATATTCCTTGCCCCAGTGTCTTGGGGAAACTCGTGGTGAACAGGCCTAAAGATAAGATTGCAATGTGATTAATTAGAAAAAACACTCTTTCTGTAGAAGTTAGGCAGCACTCACCTGACGAGTGTCTCTCCGTGAACATGTGATCGGTAGAAGCGCGTGTAGAGGTAGTGCAGCAGCTGGTATCGAGTTCGCAGAGCAAGTCGAGCCGCCTCTGTCACCTCGGGGTGTCCCTTCTCCGCCCACACAGCCGGGTCCTGGTCAGGGGCACCGATGGTGTTGTGCGACCGGGAGAAAGGGTAGTAGGCGCCCAGGACTAGCCAACGCTTGCACAGCTCAGCGTGGGCCTCTCCCCCAAAGCCGCAAATGTCGGCGCCGACGAAGCTCATGCCGAAAAGGCTGAACTCGAGCATGCCAATGATGGACTGGCGCAGCTGCTCCCAACTGGAGTTGTTGTCGCCCAGCCAGTGGGCGCCATATCGCCCTGAGGAGGGGTACGTCGAGCGGGAGACGACGAAGCCTCGCTTTCCGGTGGCTTCATGCAGTCCACTGTGGTTAACGGGGAGAGAATACACACTGAATGTTAGCATACATTTTGGTCACAAATCAACAAACACTCACTCAAGTGTGGGCTTCGTTTCCGACCAGCCATACAGCGAGTGTACGTCATAGTGCCTGAACTCGCCATGTTCACCCTGCACAGCGTTCATGCAAACGGTCTTTGTGTTGATTCGCTCGCCAAACTTCATTTGGGCTGCTCAGGTAGGTAAAAAGAGTAAGTAAACAAACACTGCTTTTCCAAGAAGCAAAAAACACTTACGATAGGAGATGGCATATTTATCAGCTGGGCATTTGTACCAGGAAGTCTCGTCAAAGTTGCTCGGCTCGTTCATGTCCTTTGAAAATAAAAAGCAACTAATACAAAACCTTTCAGTTATTTTTTAGTTGCACTTACAATCCATAGCGCGTCAAACTTCAAGTCTTTATGCAAGTTTTTGATCTGTTCTTTCCACCAGCTGACGGTGGCGTTTTTGAAAAAGTCCGGAAAGGCAGCCGGTCCATTAGGCCAAACCTTACCGTACAGAACGCCCTTGTCAGTGGGAACATTCTGAGGGTGGCCAATCTTTGATGAGCCGACCAGATCTTTAGGCCACTTGATGAACACGTCTCGCTTGTAGCCTTCTTCAAAGACGCTATATGATTTCTTGTCCGCCTGAATTGCCGGGTCGAGAATGAGAGTCCACTTCAGGTTGTGCTTCTCCTTGGTTTCATTGATAAAGTGTGGCAGCTCAGCAAAGTGAGTCTTGCTGTAGGTGAAGTCTCGGTACTCATCCATATAACTTTAGAAAAGTTGTACCTTCGTTAGGTTGCTTTCATAAAAAAGACAAACACTGCTTACTCAATGTCCATGTAGAGGATGTCCAGTGGGATGTGGTGGTCTAGTGTCCGCTGCACTACCTTCTTAATGTCATTGGTATTTTTGTATCCCCACCTGCACTGCTGGAAGCCTAGTGCCCAAAAGGGAGGCATCATCGGTCGACCGATGACTGAAGTGTACAGCTGGACGACGTGTTCAGGGTTGTCGCCCACAAAGACAAACAGGTCCAGGATGCCGCCGGCCATTTTCAGGTTCAGTGCCGGTGATGGCAGCAGGGTGTAGGCTAGTTACGGATAAAGAAACATTTATAAACCTGATTTGTGTGGCCAACTATCTCGCAAATAAACTCACACATGGCATTACTGTTCAGCAGAAAGATTCCATATGCTCGGCCGTCCGCCTCCACCACCGTAACAAATGGATGGTGGCCATAGTATGACATGTCCTTTCTGCCCACTCCGTAGTCTCTGGCAAACAGTGGCAGTGTTGTGAAGTCCATTTCTCGTTTGAAAGAGAGATGGTAGTTTTCACCAAAACCGTAGACGTCTTTTGACGCCAGGTACGTGGCAAACTGAATGAACTGGTCACTGTAGACCAGGCCGCCGATTGAGGTGTCAATCAGGGTTGCGCCGCTGCTTCGCCGGCTGACCTTCAGATGAAAGTCACCTGATAGTGAGACGTCATACGCCGTCTTCTCGGGAGTTTTTGTCGGAATGTTGAAGTGACTTTGAATTGGCACCTCATATCGCTTTGTCGCCGGGTCAGTTAGTCTGATGCGAAGAATGTGCTCGCTGACTTGAGTGACTGTCAACTTTAATTTAGATATTTGCTCAAAGGTAGCCAACTTGCGGGCAGTCGTCTTTAGCTCTAACGTCGAATCGAAGCCATTCGGCAACTTTGTCTGCGCTGAGCTTGTGTAGCCCGTTTGCTTCTTGTCAATATAACACCAAGGGGCTCGATCATCGTTTACTTCTGCCCAGATACATCCGCGAGATCTGCATTCCTGTGCGGTAATGGATTTATCTAATTTGAAAAAAATCGTGTATGTTGAATCGTTAATTTTGTGACTGTAAACATACCAACAAGTACGCAATCAAGGCGATCATTCAGGCTGGAAGATTCGGCAAGTACACTTGCAGCGAAAACGCATAAAAAGATGAGAATCTTTAGTAGTGCCATATTAGGTTAACTACTAGAGAGAGAATAGCAATAGCAAATATGCCGCTGAGGGGCATAAAATGGTGTCAGTTAAATAGGAAATACACAAGCCCAATATCAACGGATGCAAAATAAAAAAATAAATTCCAAAAAGTGGCTGATAAGTTTTTACATAAGACCACTTTTGATAAATAAAAAGCATATTTGTGAGGACAAATAAATTTGGTATTAATTGATTGTGCAAAGACAAAACAGGTGATAAACCAAGTCAACACCGATTGCTGTTGCTACACATCTAAATCATGCCATTTGATGTCATCTTATCAAATGTAGCACCGACACCAGGAACACCTGCACTGCAATCATAAACGTCAACAAACATTTTTTAATAATGGTAAAAAAAATTGATAAAATATTTGATTCAAATTAAATTTGAAAAATAATGCATTTACAAGGTGAACGGTAAAAACAATATGTCAATCATTCAACTTGAGTTGATTTGATAGATCTATTTGACTGCTTTTGCTAAGAACAATTTTAGAATTTTCATCATTTGTCGATTCACTAGATGAAATTGATGGCTCATTGGAATTGGTTTCCACAGTGCAGCTATTTCCCTTTTCAAGTTCTTTTTTACATCTCTTGGAGTTGTTTGAATTCCGGTAGAAAACATATTCTTGCAGCAAGAAAATTATGTCGTAAAAGATGCACGCTAAAGACAGACAAAACTTAGGTAAATTGCCGATTAATGTCAGCCAGTCATCTGAAAGGAATGACAAATTCAGGTAAAAATGTGTCCAAAAAGATAAAGTAACTTACTGTAATTGAAAGCAATAGTGAGCATCTGCAAAAGACCAAACGTCCCACCTTGTAATTGCAAAAAATGATGTTTTATAAGTATAAACAGATGATGCGATGATAACAAAACAAATACCTGTGATATCACAGAAAATCATTTCCACCGACCAACCACGTGTTGATTTGCGGCGAAAGTTGAACACCACCTGAGGCAGATACTTGACACCGGTGACTATTAATTTTAAGTAGGAAAAGTAGTAGATAAAGTTGAGCCAACTAAAAACGTGCACAATGGAGAGGACCATGAGGACAGCGCCCACACACCAGATGGCAACTTGCAGCAGCTTGCTCAACAGTGAGTGCTTGTGACCTCCACTCTGGTTATCACACAAAAGACTGGTAATTAGTACGGTGAACTCATTACGGTGTAGTGGGGGGAACAAACCTCATAAATGAGACACTGAATCCAGGTGATGGCCGTTAGTGCAGCGGCGTGGATTGAGTAGACTACATCATTTAACTGGACGGGAATTTCACTACGAGGAAATCGATCCTCGTATTCTTCTTGAATATGAGCAGAGAAGAACAAAGACAGATTAAAGATGGCATAAAACAGAAATCTGAAGTAAAGTAAGAAAAGTGTCAATGAATCTTTGCTTTTTTTAAAAAGTGATTTTTATACCCGGTAAAATGAAGCAGCATGTAGTCAAAGTTTAGCCCCACAACTGATTTCCGTCTAAAGTTGGAGATGTTTTGCGGATAAAAGGACGCCGACCAGGCAAGGAAATATGACCAACCAAAGATGAGACTGAGAATTTCGAGAAACTGACTTCGCCCGACTCGCACTCGAACGTATGCAAGTTCATTGCTTCGGTTGACATAACAGAAAAAGGAAAACTCGTAAGGTTTTTGCTCAACAACTCTACAACAAAACTTTGTACAATACCTGATAAGATCAGTATCCGGCAGTTCGGCATTCATGACAAGTTCAATGACATCATGTCCTGCGACAATGGATGTGAAATTAACAGACACGTTAGGCTGTTGAGCGGAGAGTATTACAGGCGTCAGTTGTCCTCCGTCGAAGGTGCTGCATTTGCTACCGTCACAGAGAAACGATATTTGCAGGCCACCAGTTAGAGGTTTACTAAATGAAAAAATAAAATAAAAATTACACAAACAAGCGACTTTTCGGTAAACTTACGATGTGTAGATGAGAAAACTTCCAACTTCTCCAACATTAATCTGCACATCAATTGGGCTGGTCATCACATAGGTTAGCGAGGAGTTGTGTGGAAGTTGGCCTCTAGATGAGCCGTACTGTCGAGCGGTGACATTTTGTGCGCTTTGTTCGGCGCCATTAGTTGATGGAAGCGCACAGAATAAATATAATGAGGTAAAGAGAAACAAAGCAGATGATACTTTCATCATCCTGCAGGGAAGATAAAACTGCACACAGAGCGGCACACAGACAGCAGCAGTGTGTCAAAAGAAAGCGAATGTGTCAACAACGAATGAAACTGAAAAGAGGCGCCCTGGCGTCTTGACTGGCTGATGGCCAGATTGCAAATGAGCGTTAATCAAAACAGGAAGGGAATGTGCTGATTGCAGTGCTTTTTGCAGAGCAGAAGAAAAGAGTTAGCACATTTCACATTTGGCATTTCAAGTTTGACTGACTGACTGACTGATGCCTCGCGCGCGCTCTGACTGTGCAAGTGTGCGCCGTTTCGTCTGCCAGTGCTCATGTCACCACCACCGCCATCAGCACCATCACCATCATCACCATCAGCAGCGGCACAACTACCAAACCTGACCAATGCCCAGACTCGATAACTAGTTTTCCCCGTCGACCCCGATGCACCTTGGCAACTTCATCACTTACACTATCGCTCATTTCATCACCTGGTTTGGCTGTCGCAGGCAACTATTTTTTACTGCTTTACAGATATCACTTCCACGCACAAGGTGCTCAGATGAGTAGGCAGTAGGCTTTCACTTTAGTTCGCAATGAGTACCAGATAGCCTGACAGTGAGTAACCAAGTTTTATCTGATAATGAATGTCACCCGGTAGAGCAATTTTAAAATGCTATAAAAACGAGAGCGTCTGCCAAATGATGACCTTTAGAAGTGCAAAAATTTGATGAAATTGCTGATAAAATCTTGTCGGCAAAACTAAAAATGAGGATTGACTAGTTCTTTATGGTCATGTATCATAAAAAATTAAATCTGCTACATTGAAAAATTGCTGAAATGCTTTTGCAGATAACCACTGAATTTATTGAGTTAAAATCATTGCTGGATTCGGTCGACTAGTGCAAACAAACTCTTGATTGTTTGTTGCTCAGATGTTCAATGTTCAATGTTTGTTTGGTGTTTATAGTTAAGTACGCTTGTTATTATGTCCAAGTCAAAGTGTGCGATAATGTTACTTCCAGTCCAGCGTTCATTGCTCATAACAGTGGTAGAGAAAAAGTCTCCAGGTATACTAAAAGTGACCTATGAATGAGGTAATATCAGATGGGCGCCCTAAAAAGCTACAGATCTAATTAAAGATTAAATATTTGAACATTAATCAGTTCATTTACTTTTTATCATTTAGCTTTCGCAACAAGTAAATAAAAACTTTGGTGATGCGGATACCTGATCAAAGTGGCCTTGATGTTGTAGAAAAATACTGAAATTTTGTACCAATAAAAAAGATTAAACAGAGTTTCCATCAGACATGTTTAAATTGATTAATTTAACCTTAAAAAGGTGGTCCTATTTGAAACAATAAATTGAATTGAACTAAAAAATTACCAATGTTTTCTCCAGGTTGAAAGATATAAAAACTGGCTGCAGAAAAATAGGGCCGTCAGTCAGAGTTTGCCCACCAGTCAGATCTTGTTGTTCCGATAAGATCGACCAGAAGAATGAAGTTGCTTGCTGGCACCGTAGCCGTATTGGCTTGTCTACTGGTGCGCGCCAATGGCCAAATTGATGGGGCGGCCAACGTCGAGTCGGATCGAGTGATCAAAGTCCAGGCGGTGAAAGAGGTGTTTCGCAATCGAAACAACACCGCTTTGGAGGTAAGTTGAGTTTGTTGCTGAGTTAGTTCTAAAAGGTAAAACTAACTGCCTGTCCAACACTGAACACTAGATTGACATTCAAAAGAAGTTGGTCATTCATAACATCATCGAGGTGCTGGAGATGATGCACCTGGCCTGCATCGAAGCCACTGCACCCAAAGGAGGTCGAGAGGTCTGTCGGAAGAAGATTTCCGGCGTAGTGAAGCACTACATGAACCTGGTCTTTGACGTGATTGAACTCTACAGTTACATGCACTTCAGTAGAAAGGTCAATCTGAAGGAGCCAGCTCACCAGCGCACTCTGGGCAAGATTGCCGCCAGCTTGTACGGCGGTGCGTAGTAAGCGAACCAATCGCTGCAACAACAAAGTCCATCACATCAGTGAGCGACTGTGCCAAGGCAAAACTCGATGACTCAACCCAAATTCTGATCAGTTTATGGTGGTGGTTCAACCGGTAAACTGTGAAAGTAAAAACCGCTGCTGCTTTCGAAGAGCAACTTCAGCCGCCACTGAAGTTGCTCTTATCAATTTGCTGCTGATCTTCTGTGTCCTAAGAACATTGCTGAATGACTGTGCTGTTGATTTTCCATCAAATGTACTGGTTTTTGAGCAAGAGGAAACAATCAATAAAATCTAATTATAATGAATTATTGTCGACTAAGAATCGTTCAAACAGCTTTGAATCTATTTATAGTCATTGTAGTCTGTGTTAATTTGTGAACTTTCCTCTCTCCAATGTTGCAGGTTCATTTGATGAATTTTCTTGCAGTCCACTTCACGGTTGCTGTAGAATAGAAAGAGAACAAGTTGATGCCATCAGTTGACAAAGGCAGACAAAACCTACTGTTTGGATCTGACAAGCATTGCAAGTGGCTGAATACGCTGAAAGTTATCAGCGTTGGCGCAGATGATTCCTGCCAGTGAAACTTTGCGCAGTTCTTGTAGTTGTGCTGCAAAAAAGGTCATTTTTAATAACTAAAAAGTGTAAAACTTGTCATTATTACCAGACTTAAATGAATGATCCGCCCCGCCGTTTTCGTACCAAAATCGATCGCCATCTAGTTCAAATTAAGAAGTCATTTTTAAAAAAAGCTAAAACAAAACTTTCTTTTACATCGTAGCCGACGAAACTGCTCCGTAAGTATGCAGGCAAAAGTTGGGCCAACCAGTGCCCCGGGAATGGGAATCTCATTAATGCCTCCAACCCACAGTTCAATGTCGTTGACGTGTCTGCAAAGCAAACAAAGCAAGAAAACTCGTTATATATCAGTCACTTTGGATCATCCGTTTTTCTTCACCCTTACTCATAAACAAGTGCAAATCTTTCCGCCATTCCTGGAAGCATAATGCCGTTCAGATCGCGAAAGTGTCTAATGGGCTCCAGGCTGCAGGCTCTTCTCAGTGCATTGTACGGTGGCATGCCGTGGTCTCTTCCTCGCTGTATGTTGATAGAGATCAAGTCCATTCCAAAGCGAGCATTAGGACTTGATGGAAAGAGAAAGTTTTTAATCTGAGTAATCAAGTTTGTTGTTAGTCGTTAAAGCAAATTAATTAACAAGTAGCGGTGTACCTCATCGACGACAATGTTATCGAAAGCTTGTGATTTTTGAGAAAGCAGTCCGAAGGTGTTGTCGTCTACTGCCCCTTTACGGTATAAGATTGCAGGGTTGAAGAAAATTCTTCGCATGCGATGATTTTCGCTCTTTTTAGCACTTCTGTTAATTAGCCTGTATACGTCGTGCACTAAAGTGTGCAAACGATAGGCAGCAGAGGCAAATTCATTGAGGATAGAGGGATTTATTCGCGGGTCATAGGCATCGCAGTGGCCTTGTGGCTGCAGTAAAAGTCCATTGGCCTTCAGTGCACTTCTTCCTACAAAAAATATCAAATTTCAGTTGAATAACAAAACAATGCAGTCCTCAAAAAGTACCTATTAACAAAGGCAGAAATTCGTTGTATGTAATGTGCTGTATTTCAGCTCCCACAATTCGTCGCGCCTCTTGATACAGCTTTTCATCGTCCCAATCTGAAAAACCAACACTTTTGTTGAAAACTCAATTTTTGACAGTTTTACAACTTACGGCGGTTAATCCTTTTAAAGTGTCTTGCAATTCGATTGTGCTCACTAAAAAGAAAACCAGTAAAAAATTTGATCTAACTATTCTACAGAATTACCGGAGAAAAAATAGTTGCAAAGAAATTAAACCAACTTGCTGATTGACACGAACATCGCCTGTAGATTTGTAGCGTGAAAAAGTTTAGATAGCATCTAGAAAGCAAATGTTGTTTAATACATTACCTGCAAAAACGCAAGAGCGACGTGGTATATTCTGCGGAAGTGGCATAGTGGGCGGAATAGCACAGGATAAAGAATGATTCTTGGTGTCAAGTGGCAGAAAATCCCTATCATTTATTTGAATGGTTCTTAAAAGACCTAATGATAACATTTTTTGATTAATCATTTCATTGCCACAAACAAAGTCAGTAGTATACCGTCTTGTCCTAGTCGAACAATTTGCGATCGATTATAGTCATTGCCATAAACCATTGAAGCATCGATGAAAGAGGTGATGATGTTGGTCTGCTCACGATATCCTAAATTGCAATTGTTCTTCGGTCCAGCTGCGTTACGCACAAAGTGATTGCACTTTCGGTTGTGCCGCAGATAAAATGGATCGTTGTCTGGAAGAATGATTGGCCTGCAAGCTGAAAAAAGACAGGCGGTGTAAGAGCTTTGTATTTGAAAATTGTTGATGAGGATAAGCATACCTGGATGAAACGTCTGCATACCAGGTCGTGTCATGTTGCAGCACTGCAGACCAAGTCCAGTGGCAGTAGCTGTTCTCAAATGCTAAAGTGAGCAAGAAAACTACCAAAACTATCAAATACAAACCTCTTGTTGCCGATCCCAGCGTCAAGTCGTGATCGAGAAACTGTAAATTAGTTTTTAAAACAAAGCTGATTTGACAATTTAAATGAACATACTTGACCAAACTGCATAAACATGACATTCAGTTTGTTGTCCGGCTTGCTAGAGGTCACAAAAAGCTGTAAAAAAAGTTAAAAGTGTTTAGAGTAAAACGTCAAACGTGATCCACTGGTCACTACAGTACCTCATTGGAAACGACACGAGCCAGCGGCAGTGGAACACCGGTGACCGAGTTGCGGAACTCACAGATGCCATCCGAGTAGCTGGGAGGCATTATTCGCGCGTACTGGGTGTTTGTCTTTCCCCACAGTGGACTCTGCAGATTGTTGCAGCTGCCGTCCATCGTTCGGTAGCGATCTCGAGGATTGCAGAGAGGCACTCGAGGACAGTACTTCTCATAGGGCGTCCCGTAGAGGTCCACCTGAGAGAGACCATCGCGCATCTCCTCCGGCGTCAGGTCGTACTTCTGGCCGAGAATCTTGGTCACCTCCAGGGAGCGCAGGCCATGCACGTTCAGTACTTGCAGGTTTTCATTTGGAGGACCAAAGACGTTCTGCAGAAGCGATGACATGGAGTTGGGCTGCTGGACCTGGCCGGCTCGCAGAAAGTTCGTCTCCATTCGAAGGAAGGCCTCAATCTCCTCGTCAGCTCTGTCCAGTGCTCTCACCACATGACGCTTCTTTATCTGTACGGGAATCACCGGCCAGGGGGGTGGACGAAATTCAAATGGAGCTGCAATTTCGATCAATCAGTCAGTAAGCGATTTACAAAGTTGAAAGCAATGTCTCCACCAACTTACGATCCTCAGCATATCGGATCTGCCCTCTGACCGGACAGCACACTCCGTGTTCCCCCCTTCTCAGCGGACACCGATTGGCGTGCATCGTCTCCAGGTCGACGTACTGGTAGAAGCAGGTGGCAAATGGACAGCACCGGCCCTCCAGGCCTTCTCTCGTCTGACAACTACCTCCATTGCTTGCCTGTTGCCTGGCACTGCGCTGCGACTGTCGGATACTAAACTTCCACGTGTAGTGATTGCCTGCAAATGTGTTGAAGCACAATATTTAAAAACCGATTAAAACACTTTCTCCATCAGTTACTCTTACCAGGAAATGTGTATCTATGGCTGAAGCGTTGTGCAGCTACAGCCAAAGTGAAAAGCAGCAACATGAATGCTATTGTTAGCTCTGCACAAGTTTTAAGCGATAAAGAATAAAGTCTCATGTTGACTGATGTTACTCATTGATTTTGTTTGTTTTTGAACAACTGAACAACTGAAAGGAGTGATTTGGTGAACTGAAGAACTGTAGCAGCAGCAGTGATTGACATCGGGAAGTGGAATTAGGTGTGTTAGTTAGAAGTTCAGTAAACGAGTTGACAAAAAGCATAGCATAATGTTACTTTTTGTGCAATTGTAATTTTAGCAATAAAAAATGTTGCCTGCTAATAACAAAAAATGCGATGGTTTGAAGAGAACAGACACAGCAAGGAAGTGTTATGCTAAGCTTCCTTTCTGATAAAAAGGTATCTACTGAGAATAAATCAAAAATTGCGGCGGCCTACTTTACTTTTGTGCCCTGTAATCTATCTTACACTGGCACTGGTAAACGCAGTTTGGTATTTATTCACAAAGAATACGTAGTATAAAGACTGACAAAACCCCTTCTAGTACTTGTCATAAGGATACAACTCGTAGTAGGCAATGTAGTTGTCTCTTTTTGCTGGCACAAACACAGTAAACTTAAATTCTTTCAGGTGGGTAAAGTACCGCTTGTAGCACTGTTCAATTGCTTCTCCATCGCCCCGGTAGATTACCACCAAACTGAGCTTTTCAAGTCGAGGAAAGAGTCGACTGAAGATTGTGCAAAACCCAACCACGTCAAAGACGCCGTTATCTCTTGCGTGGAAGCGAGTCAGTTTCAGCTGAGTGATTCTCTCCAAAGGGAGTAAATCGTAGTTGTTAATAGCATTGATGTCCAGTTTAAAGCTGATCAGCTCTAGTTTGCGAAGATTCAAAAGACCGGTCATTTTGCGAAAAATTTTAGGATCTAGGGTTGAGTAGGTCTGGTAAAAAAGGTGATAATGTTAAATGTTCAACTTTAACGAAAACGATAAACTTACATATGAATTTGGAACCTCGGCAATAGCGCTCCACTCAAACTCAATACGGAGAACATACAAGTTGATAAATGAACTGACGTTGACGTATGCTCGGTCGCTATTATCTCTATCATAGATATCTCCAATGTGGAGCATTTCCAGTTCTTCGACAAAGCGTCGACTGACGTTGACCCAGTTCTTGACGCTTTTTGGAGATAAGCTGGCGATACGGGTCCACAAAATGAACGTGTTTCTGGTCATTTGCCTGATGACCTCAGTAGAGTTGTCCTCTTGGCTTTCGTAGGCAAAGCTTTCGATGTCATCAAGTGGTAAATGTCTCCACCAGTGACGGCCTAAGTCGGTGATGCCCAGGCGTCGGATAGAGGGGCAACGTCTGATGGCGTTCAGCAAGGCTTCCTGGTGACCTCTGGGCAGATTAGAGGCCCTAAAAACAGCGAACGTACGGAGCTTGGTCCAAGTGGGAAGAAAGCGAATGAGGGCGTTGGCGGACTCCTCATCGAGGACAGTGTCCACAATTAAATGCTCCATATGGGGGAACATGTTGGTAATTCGCTGGAGAAAAACTTCAGAGACAGTCGAATCGTAGCCAATACTGAAGTCTTCATTTGGATAGGCTTCCGCTTCAATTTGGAACATTTTGAAGGGCTTCAGATTGGTTGCAAAGAAACGACGAGCCAGGTCATCCTTCTCCAGCCCTTCCTCAAAGTAGATCAGCACATGTCGGTTGTTAACAAACATACACTCGATGTTTTCTTTCCAAGAACGGCAAGCATAGCGAAGAAAAAGAGCCTCTGATGGGTCCAACTTTTGGAATATTAGGCGCAGCATTTCGGGTGGAATCTCGTCGGAAGAAGTGATAAAGGGTTGCACTTCTTCTTCACCTACTTCGACCTCTTCTTCTTTCAGCATGGTGGCCAGGATGCAGGTAAGTTACAGTTTTTGCAGATCACAGTCAGTTAAATGGTGTGGAAGGTGAGCTCCAGTGAGCGCAAATGAGACTTTGGTACTCTGACGCGACAGCAACGGTGCGGTCGATGACAGTGGTGCCACCAGCGAGCGCGATAGGTACTATTTAAAACTCAAAAAGTTATGAACTTTCACTGTGTATCTCACCTCATCTATGACTCAGATTGAAGAAAAGGTGGCGAGATAATGAAACGTTGCTTGTTCTCACGCTCATGTCAGCTAACGGGCGGTGAACGAAATCTCAATCACAAACACGGGGTTTGACTTGACACGTCAGCGAATTTCTCTTGACTGCTTTCAACGAGGTAACCAGAAGCACAGTGGTACAAAGCGGACGCATTTCGAAACGCATTTTTCATTCTCCAAATTGTATCAAACCGGCCAACATGAGCAGTGACCCGAATTACGAATGGTGTCTGATTGAGTCCGATCCTGGCGTCTTTACTGAGCTCTTACGTGGATTTGGTATGCTTTTGGAGAAAACTTCATCTTGTTGCAAGCTTGTTTTATCATCTTCTTTCCCCAGGCGCCAAAGGAGTTCAAGTGGAAGAGATGTACGAGCTGAATCAAAGAACGCTGGATAAGCTAAAGTAACTCCGTTATCTCTCTTTGCGTAATCAATTTTAGACACACTGTTCTCCTTTTTTTCACAACAGACCAATGCATGGATTGATATTTCTCTTCAAAGTGATTCCAGGATCGGACTACTCTGATGGCACTCTTCTTCAAGACGAGAAAATTCTCTCGGAGATTTTCTTTGCAAAGCAGGTTAGATTTTTTTACATCAAAACATCTTACACTTTACAGTTGACCTTTTGTTTCTTCTATTAGATTGTCAAAAATGCCTGCGGAACCCAGGCGCTGATAAGCATTTTGATGAACTGCAATCACGAGGATCTCCAGATTGGCCAAGCCTTGACTGAGTACAAAGAGGCGAATAAAAGTGCCGATGCCCACACCCGAGGAATCGCACTTGCCAACAATGAAACAATTCGGACCGTGCACAACTCTTTTGCGCCGCAGGATTTGGCGCTAAGAGAGGGCTATAATCGAAACCAGTCTTCCTACCACTTTACCAGCTACTTTCCATTTGCGGGCCGAGTCATTGAGATGGACGGGCGAAAGGAAGGCCCCTACGACCTGGGACCAATCGGCGCGGGAGAAGACTGGCGACTGTTGGCGTGTTCCGCCATCAGCAAACGCATGCGAAAGTACCACGGTAGAGACATCGACTTCAACGTCCTGGCCCTGATCAGCGATCAGTTGGCCATTCACACTGCTCGCCTTGAGATGGCTGTTCAGCACAAAGACGAGACTCCCTGGCTGATCAGCTCCCTTCACGAGCTGATTGACGATGAGAAGGACAAGATGGAGCAGTATAAAAAGGACAACATTCGTCGCCGTCACCAGTACCTGCCGCTCATTATGGACATTCTCACAGCCCTGGCCGAGCAGGGCAAACTTGTGGAGCGATTTGAAGTGGCCAAACTCAAGTCCGTTCGACACTCCTACATGATCAGAAGCTCACACGACGGCAGCTCTTCAGATGGAAGTTCCTCTATGGGGAGCTCCTCTTCATCCTCTTCCTCCTCCTCACAAAGAAGCTCCTCTACCGCGGAGATTAACACCGAGCGAGAAAGCTCTGAAGAGGACATGGACTAACCAGGACAACAGGAGATCTTCCGTGCGCATTGAGAATAATCAATCGTCTTTACTTTAATGATAATAAGCTTTGATATCGTCCCTAACTGATGATGATGCTGCATAAATGCTATTAATAAAAGAAACAAATTGTAATGATTATCACATGTTGGCAATAATGCTGCTCCGTCCGTCTCTACATGCGGCGGGTAATGACCATCTGACTGAGGTAGTCGGCAAGTTGATCGACCTTCTTCGGAGGCAGTGCCGCCGCCGACTGTCCGCTCTGCACAAAGCTCTCAAAGAGTCGACAGGACTCCACTTGCAGTTCAAATGCGTGCCCGTACTTGTAGGCAATTCGCAGAATGTCTCGATCAATTCCAGCCAACTTGGCCACATTGTACCCGTAACTCTGACTGCAAACGCCCTCCTTGAGTTTGTAGAGGAAGATGACATCGGCATCAGTGGGATCCAGCTTGTTGTCGTTCTCCACCAGGTAGTCCTGAAAGGGAGAGGAGTTTATAAAGAGATATGCCAGTAGAGTCCCCCACACTTACCATGTGTGCCAAGGTGATGTAGGGCAGGTCCTGCAGCTCATCGACAATGGAGTGAAAGTGCGTGGAGAAGATGCACCGACAGCGAGTGTGCTCCGCCAGCTCCTCGAGCACCGCCTGTGCAATGGCTATACCGTCAAAGGTGGAAGTTCCCCGTCCCAGTTCGTCAATCAGCACCAACGAGTGAGGGGTGGCGTGCCGGACAATGGCCACCGTCTCATTGAGCTCCACCATGAAGGTGCTCTGACTTTCAATCACTTCGTCATATGCACCTATGCGCGTGAAAATTCTGTCTACCGGTGATAGGCTACAGCTCTTCGCCGGCACATAGGCGCCAATCTGCGCCAGTACCACGGCCAGGCCCACTGAGCGCATCAGCGTCGTCTTGCCGGCCATGTTGGGCCCGGTGAGCACCATCGTGCCGTTCTTCAGAGTAATGTCATTGGCAATCAGCTGACGAGCCTCGATGAGACAGGCATTTCGCAGCTCCTCCGCCTGGAAGATGGCCTCCTCCTTTTCATCAGAGCTCTGATTTCCGCCTTCTTCAATTGTAGACGCCGACTGCTCCGCCGATGATGATGGCCAGATAAAGTTGGGCAGTGTCGAGTAGGACTCGTACGATTCAAAAATCTGCTTCGTCTTGGACAGTGAAATAAGCACATCGAGCTTGGCGGCGCACCGGATGGCCGTCGACCAGTGCTGGTAGTCATTGTCGAACTTTTCCAGTATGCGACGGAAGATGTCACTCAACAGACTGGCCCTTCGGTTCTCCTCCGCCTCCAGCTTGGCGACCAGCTTCAGAATTGTGGGCGTGTGAAAACGCTTAAATCCCTTCTTTCGGCCTACCTCCTTGTAGGACTCACTGCTGCTGCGGGTGGTCTTCACCACCGCCGAATCAGGAATCTCCAGCTGGTACCGATTCTTGCCCGGCTTCTCATTGAAGTAGCACACTCGAACTCCAAAGAAGAGCTTCTGCTTGTCGAGGTACTCATTCAGCTGCCGCTTGGCACTGGCAATGCCCTCCACGGCCTCGTCGTACTCCTCATCCGCCCCTGGATTGGGAATGATGCTCAGCTCCTTACGCGCTTTCTCCGCGTCAAACGATCCTCGAAAGTGGGCGATTTTGCTCTCCAGCTCAGGAAAGAGTCCCCCAGCAGACTGAAGTGTGACCAGCTGCGTGAGGAGCTTCGATTTGACTGGCTCATCAGTGCTGCTCAGCAGTGCACATATTTCCGCCATAAGCGCCGACAGGCTCTGAAAGCCATCGAGGGTGTTGAGAAAGTGGGCCAGGCGTCGTCGTCGGTAGAGATCGCCCTCAAAGAGAATGGCTCGAGAGTCGGGGTGGTCGCGAGATCGCTTCAGCGAGCTGGCACTGTGAATCGTCGTCAGGAGACGCTCCAAATCGGGCAGCTTGCCGAGCACTGCAGCCCAACTGGCCACCTTCAGCTGAACGGCCCCGTTCTCCGCCAGCTCTCGAACCGCCTCCTGGCGCAGCTCTAGCTCCTCGCGTTGGTTGCACAGCGGCAGGCAAAGCCAGTTGCGCAGGAGGCGCTTGCCAAAGGGAGTGCTGCACTTGTTGATAATCTTGAAGAGAGTGGAGGTTTCTTCGCCTCGCAAGTTCTGCAGCACTTCCAAGTTCTTCATCGTCACCGAGTCGAGAATAAGGTTGCGACTGAGCTTTGTGGCGATGTTCTCCTCCGGGATGTACACCTCAAAGAGGCCCAAAGAGAGAATGTCCTCGGAAATGAGCGCCTTCTCCAGGTACTGAATGATGCCGCCCAGAGAGGAGACGGCTAGTTCGTAGGCAGGAAGGCTCGTTTGCTGTAGCACATCAGAAGGGTCGAGCACCTGACTGCGAAACTGGGCACTCATTTTGGACAAAACATCCTTCTCTGCAATGTACTGCAGCGTATCAGCTGAAGTCCAAAACTTTCGAAAGTTATGACGAGGCGCAGTGGGGTAAATTAGCTCAAGAAGTTTGCCAAATTGAGCCACGCCTGAAAAGAGAATCTCCGCCGGCAAGTAGTGAGCAAATAAGGTTCGCAGCTTGGAGTAGTGATGGTCGTCTTTGAATTGAGTGAGAAAAATCTTGCCGATAGAGACATCAACAAAGGCGACGCCAAACTCGTAGCAGCCATCAGTGTATGTCTAAAGAGAGAAGACGAATTGTTAAACTTGTGGACTGCCAAAGCTGCTAAAGTAGTAGTTACCTTGTATGACAGCGCGTAGAGGTACGAGTTGGAAAAGTTCAGGGCATCCGAGTCAATGTCCGACGTGAATCGAGTGCCGATGGAGGAGATGCGGCAAACCTCCCGCGTTACCACCTTGTCAAATTTGCCAGACTTTGTCTTCTTCGTACGCTGCTGCATCATATCGGGCGTCTCGGTTTGTTCAATGCGCGCAACGGAGTAGCCCTTTTGTATAAGCACATCAGCGTAGCGTTTGTAGCTCTTTTCGGGGAATCCAGCATGAGCGTAGTTGCCCTTCATGAACTGAATCTGCGCCTCTTTGGTGCAGATGACGGCGTCCATGTGAAAGACCTCGTAGAACTTGCCCATTTTGAAAAAGAGAACGGTGGCAAAGTTGGTCGACTTTATCACCCACCACTGGCGCATGGCGGGCGTCTGCTGATCGAGAAACTCTTTGGGCACATAAAGTGTGTTCTGATCACATTCCGGGTTTAGTTCGCCGTCGATATAGTACTTTTGTCCTTTACCATCGCACATCTTGTCAGGCTGCAAAAAGGGATACGACATGTGAGGCCATTCGCGATCGATGGCTTGAATGTAACTGCAGGTGACCGACTGCGAAATGCTGTTGTTGTGGTTGCCATTGGTCGATTTGCTCATTGACTGGGAAAAGGACTTTGATGCGCTTCGCGAGATGTTGCTAATGTTGTTGTTTTTGCGCTTCGATACAGAAACCGTCTTTGCCTTTGTAGGCTTTTTCTTGGGCGTCTCATCCTCCTCCTCCTCATCATAGAAATCCTCATCACCGTCGTCATCGTCATCGACTTCTTTACTCTCGTCCACGTACATGTCCGAAGAGTCTGACTCTTCGCTTGGCTTATATTCGTCATCTTTTTTGTTTTCCTCTTCGGATGATTCAATCAGCAGTCGTTTGAATCGCTTCTTTGACTTGTTTTGACTCACATCACCACAATTAACGGCATCATTGTCAGAGTCGTCTTTATCAAACAAAGTGTTTTCTTTACGCTTGAGCGGAGTACTCGATTTGACGGAAGGAGAGGCCGTGACCAGTGGAGATGAAGCCTCCTTTGACGGAGTCTTCGAAGGCGTTTTCGAAGGCGTCCGCCCAAAGTAGTTGAGAATGGTGTTCGACTGAGAGACAGACTTTTTCATGGTTGCAGGGTGATAAAGTTCAAGGTTTTTGAACCAAGAAAACACAGCCGCATGACAAGAATGATGCAAACTGGCGCGAGAACAGCACAAAAAGAAAACATTGCAGTGCGGGTCATTCACAGACAAGGTGGCACTTGGCGCCAAACATGATTTTTCGAAAAAAACCTTAACCAGAATTTAGAACTAAAACCAGTAGAAAATAGTTATTCCACTGAGAAAGTATCTTGTTTTTTAGTTATTTTACCAAATTCACAACATCAGTTTTAGTAAAGTTTATTAAACTGTTTAGTCTGTGGCACATCAGTACGCTTTTAAACACTAACCCACTGCAACATGGACTTGGGCGAGGAAAAGAATGGTTCAAACACCGGCTTTAGTGGTACAACTGAAAAGTCTTCAGGTAACAGTGGAGATGATCATTTGACTTGCTTATCTAATCAACTCGAGTATTTCAGCGTACCTTTGGGCAGTCATTGGGTGTGGCATTTTGCTAGTGGTCCTACTCCTGATCGGATGCGCCTTTTACTGCGCCTTCTGCCGAGATCGCAGCAGTGAAAACAACACCAGCAGGAAAGAAAGAAGCAAGAAGAAAGGTTCTCAAAAAAAGTCTGTCAACAATTCGTCCAAAGGGAAGCACCACCGACTAAGTCATCGTCATGGAAACTCTCGTCACAACCGAAACACTCAAAGTCGCAGCAAACCGCGGAACCTTAGCAGCAAGGTCGCTCGCATGACCTCCTCTGAGGTGATCAGATTGCCGCCAAATGTAAAGCTGACATAAAACTTTATTCAGAGCACTAAGCTTACAGATTAAAGTATACTTTTTAATTTTCTTACATTTTTTTTGCATCCAAGTTGGATGATCCAACACTCTGGTACGTCTTTTGCGAAGCTTTCGCAAATCAGAAACTTTCCCACATCTAGTTTTTCGGAAAGTTTTCATTGCTGAACGCTGACGCAACGTGAAGATTCTCATGAAATAACTCAAAATCAAGATGGAGAAAAGTAAGCGCCAAATGGAGGATCAAGAACCAGAAACGAGCTCTTCCAAAAAGTCCAAAGTCGAAATGGCATCGTCTGCATTTGATCGACAGCAAGACGCAACAACTATAGTTTTAAACTGGAAAAACGATGTTTGTTTTAGTTACGACTCATCTATCAAAAGCGGTGTCTTTGGATCTAAAAAGACGCGTTTTTACATCAGTATAAAACCTAAAGATATTGACCCCGAAGTATATCACAACGAATACAGACATTTGGAAAAAGAAGTTTTTAATGTCTACCTTAATCTTGCCAAAAGTTCAATCAAAAAGAAAGTTTTTATTGAATACTTATCCATTTCTGCAGATAACTCGAATGTTTTTCACAATAAAGGTATTTTCTCGTGTTTTAATTGGAAAACAGCCAATTTGACACATTTTTTCCATAACAGTTCTCACTTCAACTACTCCCTTAAAGACAAACAACATTACTTTTGCAAAAGAATCTGACATGGTTGAAGGTGGTTTTTCAATATCTGTGGAGATTACTTTTAGAGAGTTAGAAGATGGCTGGAATTCCCAAGAATCAATGGCACCAATTAATCATGCCGAAGTGCTCTGTCGACAACTGGCCAACATCACATCCACATCTCCAACCGATGTGACACTGAAAACAATGTCTGATGGAAAAATGTTTCCAGCACACAAACTCATTCTCAAAATGCGATCTCCAGTTTTTGCCGCCATGTTTTCCGGCGACTTTGTCGAGAATAAAGCGGAGAAGCCGGTTGAAATCTTTGAAATTTCTGGACCAGTTATGGAAGCCATGCTCGCATATATGTACTGCAAGCCTTTTGAAAACTGGAAAATGATGGCCGGCGAACTGGCTACGGCTGCCGACATGGTATGAATATTACTAATGTTGGAAAATTGTTTTTCTAAATGTCATTTTTTGTTTTTACAGTACAACATTCAGTCCTTGTATGATGCCTGTATTGCTAGTCTTCTGGCTGATATTACAGTGGAAAGTGCAGCTAAAAACTTTTACTATGCTCACATCTTCAACTCGACCGACGTCAAGGAGATTGCTCAGTTTATACGCACACATGAGAATGAAGTAAAACTCACAAATGGCTGGAAAGAGCTAACCGAAGAACGAGGAGATTCTCTGGAGAAGATATTGTCAGAAGTGTTGCCAAAGAAAAAGGCCTGAAATGGTAAGCGCAAAAGATCAAGAGGATGCTGAAGATAATTCTAAGACAATTGAGATTCTTATTATGATAAAAATTTGATTTTTAAAGGCTGTAATTCACACATTTTTTATTTAATTAAAACATCAACTTACAGATTAAAGTACAGTGGGTGTCCAAGATACACGCAGACCTCGAGATACACGCATAACGCCTTTTACGACTGGACAGGTTTATTTCTACACAATTTACTAGGTGAAGTCGTTTTAGGCTCTCTGTAAAACCCAATTTTCTATTCATCTCAAGATCATCGAAATTGAGTTTTAAAGCATTATCTTGACGTTTTTCAGATTAAAAATAGTTGAGATATATAGTACGAAAAATATAAAACGCATTTATTCTAACTCAAATTGCTAAAATCAGCTGGATGATGATTTACCGATACACTATTTCAACTCATAAGCTAGGTTGGTGTTTTTAGGCATTTTCACCAACAGCCTTTGGCATTGTCTTTAAGATACACGCACTCGACAGTCCGCTTTTTGCGTGTATCTTGGACACCCACTGTACTTTACTTTTTTATTTTCTTACATTTTTTTGCATCCAACACTGGTACGTCTTTTGCGGAGCTTTTGCAAATTAGAAACTTTCTCGCATACAGTTTCGGAAAGTTTTCATTGCAGAACACTGACGCAACGTTGAGATTCTCATGAAATAACTCAAAATCAAGATGGAGAAAAGTAAGCGCCAAATGGAGGATCAAGAACCAGAAGCGAGCTCTTCCAAAAATTCCAAAGTCAAAATGGCATCGTCTGCATTTGATCGAAAGCAAGACGCAACAACTATATTTTTTAATTGGGAGAACAATGATTCCTGTGATTACCACCCAGAAAGCGGTGTCTTTGGATCTAAAAAGACACTTTTTTACATCAGTTTAAAATGTGCCACAGATTCTGATGATTTTGAAGACGAAGATGAAGACTCCGATTACACGCAGGAAGAAGATTTTGATGTTTACTTTAAACTTGCCGAGAGTTCAATCAAAAAGAAAGTTTTTATTGAATCACTGTCCATATCTGCTAATGGTTCCGAAAAATCAGTTTTCCACAATAAAGGTATTTTCTCTTGTTTCTACTTAAAAAACAGCCAATTTGACACATTTTTTCCCATAACAGTTATCACTACAACTACTCCCTTAAAGACAACAAGCGTAACTTTTAATCCAGAAAGTGACTATTTTGAAGGTTTTGGTACAATATCTGTAGAGATTACTTTTAGAGAGTTAGAAGATGGTTGGAATTCCCAAAACTCAATGGCACCAATTAATCATGCCGAAGTGCTCTGTCGACAACTGGCCAACATCACATCCACATCTCCAACCGATGTGACACTGAAAACAATGTCTGATGGAAAAATGTTTCCAGCACACAAACTCATTCTCAAAATGCGATCTCCAGTTTTTGCCGCCATGTTTTCCGGCGACTTTGTCGAGAATAAAGCGGAGAAGCCGGTTGAAATCTTTGAAATTTCTGGACCAGTTATGGAAGCCATGCTCGCATATATGTACTGCAAGCCTTTTGAAAACTGGAAAATGATGGCCGGCGAACTGGCTACGGCTGCCGACATGGTATGAATATTACTAATGTTGGAAAATTGTTTTTCTAAATGTCATTTCTTGTTTTAACAGTACAACATTCAGTCCTTGTATGATTCCTGTATTATCAGTCTTCTGGCTGACATTACAGTGGAAAATGCGGCAAAAAACTTTTACTATGCTCACATTTTCAAATCGATCGACGTAAAGAAGATTGCTTATTTTATACGCGTACATGAGAATGAAGTAAAACTCACCGATGGCTGGAAAGAGCTAACCGAAGAACGAGGTGATTCTCTTGAGAAGATGCTGTCAGAAGTGTTGCCGAAGAAAAAGGCCAAAAATAGCAAGCGCAAGTGATCGAGAGGATGCTGAAGATGATTCTAAGACAACTACGATTGTCATTATGTTAAAATTGGTTTTTAAAGGCTGTAATTCACACATTTTTTATTTAATTAAAACATCAACTTACAGATTAAAATACTTTTACTTTTTAATTTTCTTACATTTTTTTTGCATCCAAGTTGGATGATCCAACACTCTGGTACGTCTTTTGCGAAGCTTTCGCGAATCAGAAACTTTCCTACATCTAGTTTTTCGGAAAGTTTTCATTGCAGAACGCTGACGCAACGTTTTAAGATTCTCATGAAATAACTCAAAATCAAGATGGAGAAAAGTGAGCGTCAATTAAAGGATCAAGAACCAGAAACGAGCTCTTCCAAAAATTCCAAAGTCAAAATGGCATCGTCTGCATTTGATCGAAAGCAAGACGCAACAACTATAGTTTTTGATTGGGAGAGCCAGGATTCCTGTGAATACGATTTTCCTCTCACGAGTGCTGTCTTTGGATCTAAAAAGACGCATTTTTTCATCAGTTTACAATCTGACATAGATTTTGAAAACGAAGAATACATAGAAGAAGAAGAAGAAGAACTCGATATTTACCTTAATCTTGCCGATAGTTCAATCAAAAAGAAAGTTTTTATTGAATCCTTGTCCATTTCTGCAGATAACTCAAAAGTTTTTCACAATAAAGGTATTTACTCATGTTTTTATTTAAAAAACAGCCAATTTGACACAATTTTTTCCATAACAGTTCTCACTTCAACTACTCCCTTATTTACAACAAACGTAACCCTTACAAAAGTAGGACTTGACTATTTTGAAGGTTGTTTTTCAATATCTATGGAGATTACTTTTAGAGAGTTAGAAGATGGTTGGAATTCCCAAAAATCTCTGACACCAATTAATCATGCCGAAGTGCTCTGTCGACAACTGGCTACCACGACAAGTTCATTGCCAACCGATGTGACACTGAAGACAATGGATGATGAAAAACTGTTTCCAGCACACAAGTTTATTCTCAAAATGCGATCTCCAGTTTTCGCCGCCATGTTTTCCGGCGACTTTGTCGAGAATAAAGCGGAGAAGCCGGTTGAAATCTTTGAAATTTCTGGACCAGTTATGGAAGCCATGCTCGCATATATGTACTGCAAGCCTTTTGAAAACTGGAAAATGATGGCCGGCGAACTGGCTACGGCTGCCGACATGGTATGAATATTACTAATGTTGGAAAATTGTTTTTCTAAATGTCATTTTTTGTTTTTACAGTACAACATTCAGTCCTTGTATGATGCCTGTATTGCTAGTCTTCTGGCTGATATTACAGTGGAAAGTGCAGCTAAAAACTTTTACTATGCTCACATCTTCAACTCGACCGACGTCAAGGAGATTGCTCAGTTTATACGCACACATGAGAATGAAGTAAAACTCACCGATGGCTGGAAAGAGCTAACCGAAGAGCGAGGAGATTCTCTGGAGAAGATGTTGTCAGAAGTGTTGCCGAAGAAAAAGAAAAAGGCCAAAAAAGCCAAAAGAGGCAAGCGCAATTGATTAAGAGGATGCTGAAGATGATTCAGAAAACAACAAAAATTATCATGTTAAAAATGCTATCGACTTTTTAAAGGCTGTAAGTCAAACATTTTTGTTATTAAAACATTCGCCAAAAAGAAAGCTCTGCGCTCTCTAGTGGCCTTTATGCTGGAGGAGGTATCGATTGGCTAGGATGACGTGCACCGCGGCCCGTCTGCCCTCGTCCGGGTTGAGGAGCTGCTCGACGAGGAAGGTGGCATCCTGTGGCAGTCGCTTGTTGTACCGACTTCTCAGGTACCGTGGCCAGTCGTGAATCTCCGCCAGCATTTGCTTTCGATCGCGGTAGTGAAAGGGAAAGTCTAGGCGAGGTGACAAAGGTGAGGTGATGTGCCAAGTGGGGGAGCAGTGGGCACTCGCTTACCACTGAAGAACATGATGAAGAGAGTGACGCCCATGGAGAACATGTCCGCTTTGAATGCGTCGTACTGCCGGTGCTCCAGAATCTGAGGACACTCGTAGGGAAGGGTGCCGCTGAAAAAAAAGAGATCAAAATTGTGTTTGTGTATTTTCCCCTAGCTCGGAACAGCTCTTACCAGAAGGTGCCGCTGAGAATGACACGGTGTCGATCGGCATCGTAGCACTGCTTGGCAAATCCAAAGTCGGTCAGCTTCTGGAGAAGGAAAATGGTTTTAAGCCTTTGTGTAAGTGCACCCTCTCTCTCTCTTAGGCAAAATTTTACTAACCAGGGGTATTGTTGTAAAATCAATATTTTGACCTAACC
>JAALOO010000361.1_pt1 | contig 41042 bp, 40 predicted proteins | sample 7257641 | NCBI WGS metagenome assembly JAALOO01 (sample SAMN14085613, study PRJNA598686) | mite metagenome | biome: ENVO:01001000; feature: ENVO:01001002; material: ENVO:01001226; isolation source: single female mite from University of Michigan culture on fish food culture... ...
TTGGCTCGGCCGCCTTCGGCGGCCTCGCTGTTATATTAGGTTAGGGTTATTGTTGAGGTGTTCCCGTTGGCTCGGCCGCCTTCGGCGGCCTCGCTGTTATATTAGGTTAGGGTTATTGTTGGGGAGTACTCTCGATTAGGTTAGGGTTATTGTTGGGGAGTACTCTCGGTTATGTTACTTTAGACCCTATTATCTTTACCTAATTACTCAATTTAAATGACTGACATTTTAATGATAAAGTTCTATTTTCCTTGAAAGTTATACCCCAGCCAAAAAAGAGTGAAAGCAGTATAAGGGCACCTCAGTTCAGTTTGCCCTTAAAGCGCATCTTCTGCTTGCACGCGCTTGACTTTGTTTATGATAGTAAAGCCGTAGCTGCGCTTATAGCGCACTCTCCCTTGACATGACTCACTGCGGCTAAGTCCGTGACTAAAAATTTCGACCAGATGTCCTGGGTGGAGCCTAAAATTTCGACCAGATGTCCTGGGCAGGGCCAAAAAAGTTTCGACCAGATGTCCTTTCGGCGACTTGTCTGACAATCCTGTGAAAGCTGCTTATTTATTCCAAAGTACGTCTTCTGTGAAATGCTCTTTTGATTTATTTTGATCAGAAGATGCGCAAACACAAACAAACTCAGCTGCTTTCTCCAGTTGTTTCTCGAACTTGAAATTTAAATCCCCTCAGCTCTGCCTACGTGTCAGACGCACATCCAAGGAAAGTCATCTTAAACTGTCAATCTGACAAACTGTTATCTCTGTATTTACAAACAAAGTTCTCTGCTCAACCTGCTCAACCTGCTCAACCAGCAACTCGAATGATGGCGACAGACAAGGAGCCATTGATTATTTACCGTGACATTCTCATTCCCTTGATGGAAACAGCTGGCTTCAAGCTGGTCTACAACCAAAGCGACAACTCTCGATACCATACTCGCTTTTCCTGGAAGAGCACCTATGTTGAGACGTGCATAACCTCGGAATTCTACGGACAAACGCGATCTTTTGAGTCCAACGTTGATGTTATTGGCATCCCAATGGGGTTCTCCTTTCTGATCTTGCATGGAATCATCGTTGGTAGTCTGTCGGACGAGTACGAGGATGTGAAGCTAAAGATTCGCTGCCTTCCTCGCAACAAAAGTTTATCCAACTCTTCAACTGAATCATCGCCCAATCAACTGACTAACTTCAACTCCAGCTTGGAGAAAAGCTCCTTTGATGAGGCAGAACTTCCCGAAGAATGCCGTGAGCGCATTCGAATCAGACTGCAGACCGAGTTTGTGCACAAGCTGATTGAAATGTTTTCAGTCCGACTTGACCATTTACCGATTGAATTGAAGCTCAAAATTCTTGCACTGTTACCACTGAAATCGATCGTCTCAATGGCCAGCGTGTCCACATATTGGCGGGAGCTCACACTGGATGACCAACTTTGGCGACTAATGGTAAGAGATTTGCATCATTAAATACCTTATTGTACAATTTGGTACTCATTAACTTTGTTTATCTTTTTAGGTCAAAAAGTTTTTCCCTGATGTTTTCAGACAACGCGAAAAAGGTAAGGCTACTATTTATTTTGCTCAAAACCACTAATTAACATACTTTATTTAGGCCAATCCTGGAAGGCTCTTTTCAAAGACGAATTTCGCAGACAGCGAGTATTGGAAAAACGACGTGCTTTTGCTGCCAGATCATCAGCAAATCATCGCTTCATTCCAGCTCTGCCACCATCTCCGCCACTCCTTCCTATAATGCCACCACCACATTTTCCGATGTTACCTGCTCCACCATCATTCATGCGGGAATTACTGCATCCAAACCCGTTTGCAGACGCACTCTGGGAAGACGATCAAGACAACATGGGGCGCAATATTCCAATGCCTCGCCCGTTCAATCCCCACTTTAACCCATATCGTTACTAGTTGATAGCAGCATTACTGACATCTCATGTAGATCAGAATATCCTTCAGGTGCATGAAGTTTATTTAGATTTTTTTGTTCATGTATTTCCTAACTTTACTTTTTATGAACGTTATTTTCTTTCGCGTTTCTTTGTGTTGTGTTGTAACTAGTAGCTTAAATCTGCATAGGAATGAGCACTGTGAGAAACGCACTCTCGCAATAGAAGATCTGTTTTAAACTTAAAAGTAGCACCTAAACCTTGAAGACAACTTTAAATAATAAAATGTTTGCTTCTTGACACTACCACCACCAGCACCACTGAGCGCCAAAGTCTACCAGGCGTGAATCGTTACTCAACTCACTGTGCCTCACTTGCTGACCATTAAGTCGCACGTTATGGAGTGCTCAGTTGCACCTGCTTGAAGAAAAAGACAAAGAAAAGGCATCGAGGAAGTGAAGTGCTGACCAGCAGCAGCACCGCCTGCTGCCTTACTCACCGTTTCCGACCTTGTGTCTTTCTTGTTGCAATTTCCGCAACTCCAATGCCAGTGAATGAGTATGTGTGCACTGGATTGTGTGCTGTGTACAGACTTCCAAGCAAATCAGCTGAGCGTAACAAGACACCACTTTCCAGCCGACAATGTACTCCGTGTCCGTGCGACAGTGGCCTACACCTACACTTACCTCCCCCTCTCTCTTTAGTACTTGGGAACAATATAAATAGAAAAACGACATTTTTCACAAAGCTTTTATGATCTGCTGTCCTGCGTTTTGAAAACTCTTTTTCTCCTTTGAAGCTGACGTCCACTAAAGCTTTATCAACATGAACTTTCATCGACAGGTAAGCGACTGACCAACTGCCCAAATTGATTTGCGGTGCCAAACTAACTAACCACTCTTTTGCTGTGTTGGCCCACAGATGGTGGCTGTTCTTCTCCTTCTGACGCTGTCCATCTTTGGCGCCCACGCCAATCCAGTGGTGAAGGGTGGAGCTGTCGGACCTCATGGCGGCGGAGTGGCAGGAGGCTTCGCAGTGGGAAGGTCCATTGCCATCGGTCCCGGCGGAAAGGTGACCACAGGCGGCTTCGGGCCCTTCTTCGGTGGACTGCCGTTTTTCTTCAGACGATGAGCTCAACCATTTCTTGTATTGAATCTGTATTTCTGTATTGACAAATAATAAATATTGGCAGTAAGTGTCGTGCTACAATTGATCTGGTCACTGCTGGTGAGAGGGGGAAAGCGCGCCAATGAATTTAGAAACGTCTGACGTAATTGATCTGCTTTGTTGAAGAGAGGGAGAGAGCACTGCTGGCCATGCGCTCCTCCTTCGGCAGTGTTGTTGTTGATTGCCGCTTTCAGCTGACAACTGACAGCACTCGAGTGTTGACATTTCAGCAAATCATTCCCTTTCAGTAGTACCTTTGCATCCATTCCCATCCCATCCCATCACTGTGAGCATTGCAATTTTCAAATTGAGACAACACCCTTGCTAACGATGGCTTTGTTATCTTTTTTCAGTTTGAAGCTCCGTGTTTCGCTCATGTAAACAAGGCAAGTTTGTAGCCGCTTCCACTGTAACTTCAACTTGGAAGTTGGACTGAAAACTGCTGAGATCACGTCGCGTCACTTTAAAGCCAAATGACCTTTGAAGCGATCCATTGTGTACCGGTCTACTGTGGTAAGTTTTCAGTTCCTCTTCAATCATCTCCTGCAAGTGACGCCGTGGCTCATCTCTGTGATGTAGTCTTTCTTTTAGCGCAACTTCAGTCATCGGAAGAATTCGCATGACAAACAAACGATTCTGCCTCCTGAATTCTCTAACGGCAATGTCAGTGCCATATGTGCTAATTGCAAGCAGATTAGGCAAGCGGAGAACAGCGACTCGCAGATTATACATTCAGACGGCAACTTGAGCCAAACTCAAACAATTTGCTTCTTCGATTGATTCGGAGCAATTGAGCCCCGTGTTCGGTTCTTCAATCCTCTGCATATCCACTTCTGTAGCATGATCATCCATTTGCAGCTGCATCTAGCAGAAATGTATATTATCAACTGATGTTCACACTCTGAACGAGCGTCTTCAACCTCTCTCTCTCTGCCTTCCACACAGAGCCCCTCGCGCTGATCTCCTCTGTCTGTTGTTTATTCCTATTCCTGCCACCCACTAAAACAAACTTGGCAAATACTCACGTTGATTTTTCACTTGTCTGCTCTTTCTCTCTATTTCTCCTGCTTTAGTGAGTCCCACTCGGCCACTCGAGTGAGTTCTGAGCTAATCAAAACAATATGTCAACAGTTGACTCCACAATTACAGGCGTGAAAGTTGCTCTTTCTCATTTCCTACTGCTTTAGTAATGCTCTATTGCTCATTTTGTTTATTCTCTCGATCATGCAGTTTTTGGTCACGGTTGAGTGATTAATCAGCAGAATCTCTTCTGACAACTTAGTTTGCAGTGGTCAGTTCTAGGCGATGTGACCTTTGACATATGTGCGCGCACAGATAGTGGTAATTAGTTCTGCTGTGTGTTGAGGAGAGGGAAAGCTTGGTGGATTTGTCTATCATCGTTTACCTTACTGTTTACCTTTACTCTCAACAGAAAACACTTGTTGGATTCTCGGCTCGTGGCAAAAATGAACCCATTTGACGATCCGCTAAAGGAGCTGCGCGAAGGAAAGCCAAAAATCAATGAAGGCTTCATCTGTCCAGAGTGCATGAAAAAGTTTGCCACTATTACCGGGCTAGTGCAACACGTCGAGTTAAAGCATCCAATTGAGGAAAAAAGTCAATCTCGCAGTGCAAATAACGAAAAGAGCACCAGTCGAAAACTTAAAATTTTCGGTAATTTTCGAAAGAAAACAAATGGCTTTCCTGATGAGGCCGCAAAGAATGACCCAGTTAACGGGACGACTTCATCTACTAGTGCAATCAGGAAGAGTTTAAATCCGTTTGAAGATGATGAAGAAGCGGAATCTCAAGCCTTATCCAATGACGAGCTTTTGCTCAACGGCGATGCGGAAAGTGAAGAGGAGTTTGCCGCACCAGTTCAGGCGGAGACGATCCCTGTTCAGCACATGGGCCCACTTCGAAGTCACTGGCACTTATTCAGTGGTCAGCGGGAACAGCGCACTGAACGCAATAAGCTGTTCACCAACAAGCTCATTATTCGCCTGGAGCGAATACTGGCTGGCTATCCAGAACTGGACGATTTCTACAAGCGCAAGGCTCACGAGCAGAAGGTAGTAGAGTGGATACCAGCCAGTCTAGTTCCGCACTGTCCCATTTGCACTGCCAAGTTTGGCCTTCTCTTTGGCAGCGCCGGTGGACAGCATCACTGTCGCCTGTGTGGCTGTGTGATGTGCTCTCGATGCTCAAAGTTCTACTCATTTGAGACGGCCTGCAAGCTGATTGGCTCACCCGTGCTCAAGCCCAAGTCTGCTGCCTTACAGAACACTGGTGGCAAGCCTAAGATAAATCTTTCTTCCGTCGGCAAGGTTCTCAGCTTCCTTTCCTTTGAGCTTAATCCCGAGCTGGATCCCGAGCGCTGGGACCAGTTACGTGTCTGCCTTCACTGTGATCATCAGCTGCACATTCGCTTGGAGAAGTCTAACCTTCCCTCTACTATTCCACTTGTCCAATCCTACGATCTCATTGTGCACCTCAAACAGGAGATTGAAAAGAATATTGAAGTTTACCGGCAAATGTACGACTCACTGCAACGAGGCAAGGCCGACTACAAACTGGTGGACGCCAAGAAGCTGCAAATTGACATCGGCATGATGTGCCAACAGGTGAACCGGGCGCGAGAGAAGATTGCACTCATGAAATTTGACCCCCTTGACCCTCTGCCCAACATCGACGACCCAATTCCGGACCTCGAAAGCAGACAGGCACTGGCCCAGAGGAGCTCCACCATTCAGGCCAACATTTGCCGCTCTGTGGTGTCCTGGTGCCAGCGATATGCCATCACCTTGCCTGCTCTTCCCACTGAGGCAGAGTACGAAGTACTGAAAAAGGAGCACGATGAACGAATTCAGAGGCGAATCAACCGAGAGAAGGCCATTCTGCGAAAGGAACAGCAGCTCACTGATCACCGACACCGATCAAAGTAAAGTAGAGTGCATTTATCAGAACGGTATTGTTTCCATTATCCCCCAAATACAGTTTTATTACAATAATCGACATGTGGAATAATTTTGTTTCTCGTAAGTTGGCGGAGTTGTTATGACAAATGGCCGCCAACATTTGAAGCAGCGCCAACATGTGTGTCTATAAGGCGTTTGCGTTAATCTTAACGATGCATGATTTAGAGTGTGCAATGCAATTTAGTGTGAAGGTTTGTTTGCACATCAACCTTACAAGTGGCGTCTCATTGGCGATAATATAGGGAACCCACACAAGAGGACTGGTGGCTGATGCAGTGCCAATGCAAACATCGTCTTCTGCTCCAAGAAAATGAAGAAGAAGCCACACACAGCCGCACACCGACAGAGAAGTTGCTCGCGAGGAGCGGCGGCGTCTGTTGAGAAGAGAACACCGCCGAACAAGCGATGCCTTTCATTGTTGGGGCGTTTGAGCTTAGAGCGCCTGTTCCGACAAAGGCCAATTTTGCCGACGAGGAAATTATTCACTTCTGGGTATTCCATACACCTTGGCTTCTAGTCATCTTTAGACCAAACACACACACACAGATGCCTCGCTTTTGACCTAGCGCGGCTCTTTGACATTCAGCTTGATGTGATTGATTTTTTATTCTCTCCCTCCCTCTTTCTCTTTTCGGTGAGCTTTTTTATTGTGAACTGGACCGAAGAGTTTCTCGAGTTACCACACTGTGTCTGTCGAATCAGCTTAACTTTAAGAGCAGTTAGGTGTCAAAGTTTGCTCGGTCATCGCAAGGAATTCTCCTGCTGCCCGTTGCCCCTCTCCCTCTCTCTTTTCCTCTCCGCTGTCACCCTAATGCCCACTCATTTCATTCATGCATTTCTTCATTTGCTTTCAAGCAAAGTCAGAATTTCAGTAAAAAGTAATCTAGACTGTTGGAGAGAGGGAAAAAGAGGAACAGGGAGCAAGCAGTTTATGGTTACCGTTGAAGACTACTACTACTAGTACTTCTTTGCAAAGGGACACGCACTGGGGCAAATGAAGAGAGAGATAGATTGAAAGAAGTTAGTTAGTTTGTGTCGGATGAATCCTGCAACAATGTCAAAGGGCACACAGACTCCCGAGTTTATGCCCTGGTCACTGGTGCACTGGCACACACACTCGCTCACAACCTTCGCTGTCACTGAACCTGAATCACTTTTTTTATTTGCAGCCTAATGAAGCTATTTTTGCCTGAACCGTGGAGGCAAAAAATGAGATTTATATGACGATGAGGCGAGCAGGGACAGCTTCAGCTTCAGCTTGTCCTGAAGAAGAAGCTAGCGTAGAATCGTATCAGCGGTGTCCTATTACCACCGAGCACCGCTGTCCGCTGAAGACAGTGCTGCTCACAGTCTCTTTCACAATGTCTCTTCTGCCTTCTTCTTCTTCGTTTGTTCCTTCGTTCCTACATGTTCGCACCGCTCGACCCAATGGCCCACGACGAAAGTTGTGACAGTGCAGCGACGACAGTGTTTGCTCCGATATGAAAGATCGTCCATCGGAAAGTGAACACTACCGCCACTACTTGGCCTGCTTTTCCTCCTTGCACCGTCTCAAGAAGAAGAAGGTTTCTCCTCATCAGTGGTGCTCCTGTCAGCAGTAATGAAGCACACATTCGTTCCTTCGCATTTGCACTCTTGAGATATGCTGCCAATTAAGCTGCATTAACTGCGGCCTAACTGTGGCCGGAGAGCTGATGGTCGTCACTGGAGCCAGTGGAAAAAGAGAGTTCAGCTTTCACTCGAACAGTCAAGTGACAGTTAGAGGTGAGCGAGGTGACAATTTAAATGACAATTGTGGGGACGCTCTTCGCCGAATCGCACTTCAACGGTCGAGTTTAAACTGATGACTACAGAGTGGCTTAGGTGAAGAAGACAGGCTCGGAAAGGTGTAACACAATATTCAATGGTGAATGTCAAGCAATTAAGATATTGGCGACCTTGTGCTCTTCCAAGTACTATCAAGATAAATAGCTTTAATGGTTTGGGAAATTCTGCGAATCTTGCTCAAAGTTCTTAAAGCGCATTGATTGTCTGACGACCTGACAAAAACGAGCCTTTCTAGTCACTGTCACTGTTTTGGTTGTCTTGAGAAAAAAAGGTCATTTTGAAGGCTTGCAAGTTAACCACTAGAGACGATTATCAGTTTGCACAGAGGCAAATGTCACACGTAAAGACAGAGACGTAGATATTCGTTGACTTCTGTTTTTGGCCATTGGGCCATTTATTTAATGTGGAGGGAGAGAGAGAGAGATTAAAGAGCGTGGCGCTGGAGCTGCAGCTACTGCTGCACAGGAAGTGAGATTTGAGTAGTCTCTCTCTCTCTCTCCCTTACTTCATGGTGACATTTCTGACAGTAGCCACACGATGCACAGTGCTCGGTGTGGTGGGGAGGTGCAGTGGCAAAACACGTGCACGAGTCGGCCAGCACTCGGAAGGACTCCCGAACAGAGACTGTAGAGATGATCTGCTAGCGCTCATAAAACCCAGTGGCTCGTGAGGTCAAGAGGTCGAGAGCAGTGTTCTGCTGGCTGCAGTAAAGAGGAGTACTCGTGCTGCTGCAGATCAATGCCAACTTCAAGACGGTAGTGGACGATAGTTGTCTGCTTTAGGAACGGTCTGCCAACCGTTGTAATAAACACAGTGAAGATAAGACGGCTAGACTCTGTAACTGCTTCTGATCAATCAGTGTGATTGCATTTTTTGAAGAATGGTCGGAAGTGGTCATCTACTGCAGATACTGACTACTGATTCAGCTGCGTAATATTTCGTTTATTGAGTGAGTGCTCTCTAAAGTCACTCTTTACATAATTGCAAAAAAACAATAAAACTGCGGGATTAAAATGAAGTACTTCTTGAAAAGTACCAGTTCAAGTACCTCTTTTTTGTACAGTAAGGTGCTAAAAGGAAGAAGGTAAGGTAAGCAAAAAGTGGCTAAACTCGACCAACAAAAGAACCACCCGAGTCGGTTTGCATGCGCCACATTGAGAAGGCGTAAGACAGAAAGTCAGGGGCAGTTGCTCCAGTTGCTGAGGCTGAGTTGTGGCGTCTTTCAGTAAAGTTCCCCTGTTGTTGTTGTTGTTCCTGGTGGTGGTGATGATGGCTGTTGTGGCTGTCATATTGTTCCTCTCCCTGATAACTCGATGCGTTCATCGTAGAGTGGTAGTTGCCAGTGAAGGAGGAGATGTCAAGGAAAGAGGAGGTGGTAGGTGGTGATGATCCATTGCTCAGCGATCCATTCGTTGTCGACGATTCAGCCAGACTTGACTCTATCTTTATCTCCACTGGCTGCAACTGGTAGGTTCCAAAGTTAGGCTGATGTACTAAGGAACTCGTGACAGAAGGGTACGGCTCGTTCGGCTGTGAGGCATTTTCTCGTGACAGCGTCTGATTGAAGAAAAGAAATGACAAAACGAAGAATGAACTCACTGTGCTGACAACTAAAACTAGGAGTACTAAAACAGTAACGCTTTCACTTACATCATTGAGAAACTGGATGTACAGGGAGGCCAACTTGAGTGTCTGAATTTTGCTCAGCTTGTCCGACGGCAGCGAAGGAATAATCTGTCGCAGTGTGGTGAAAGCCGAGTTCAGCGACTGTGTCCTCTTTCGTTCTCTGACATTGGCAATCGCTCTCTGTTGATTGGCCATTTCGCCGTAGACAAATCGGTCACCGGTGAGGATCGACCCTCCATAGGCATAGGATGATGACTCAGTGCTTGATGCTGGCGACAGGGAGAGAAAGCTGCCGGTGCTGCTGCTGCCTTGCTGGCCATTGTGCTGGTGCTGATGATGATGATGATCCCCACCACTGAGAAGAACTTCTTTGGACATATTGTGATGGTGGTACAGTAGCGAGTTGATCATATCCTGCTCGCTGTCTGTCTGCTTAGAGCTGCGGGAGATGCTCAATCCTGGTGAACTCTTTCTCAGCCGACTTCGAGGTCGAGATTTCTTGGCCGGTTCACAACTGTTGCCCTCAGAATCCTCATCCAGTGGACGCTTGCGATGAAATCTCCTCATTGAACCCCGTTGCACTGAGTGCTGATCACTGCTGCCGCTTGATGATGAGAAGTATTCAGCTTCCTCTTCTTCGATATCGGACTTGTTGCGCACGTAAGGCGACAGAGTTCCACAGTGCTCAACGGTGACTGTTGGTTCCATTGTTTGGTGCCTGCCAAGTGTTGAACACATTTTTTTAACAAAGTGAAGAAGATGCAAATGACGGAAAAGAGTCAAAAGATGAGCAGTGTCCTTCTTAGTGAAGGAGTCGGCCAGTTATATACGCGCACTAGTTCTCAATGAGCAGACAGACATAGACAGAATGTGCTTCAGTGCTTGCAGTGTGAGTGCTGGCAAACACCCCTGGCACCACCCCCTGACAGAGGCAGCAGTAAGAGCGAGGATTGGCCACCACTGCACTGCAGTCTCACTGCTCAGTTCAGTTCAGTGCTTGCACTGTCTGAGGACGCGGTGTGAGTGGTGCCACCACCAAGTTCTGTCCCCTGTTCGTCTGTCTGACTTCTGTCTGCCCGTCTGAAGTGCTGGAGCCACGGCGACACCACCAGTGCTGATGCTCACTCAGATCAGACAGTCGGTAGGGATTCGGTGTTGGCAGTCACTAATGTTAACAGGAAAGCAATCAATCATAACTCTTGCATGTTTGGTGGCATAATTTGGTACAACTTTCTTCACTTGATCGTTTGGGTACTACTGTCGTTTTCCTTCACCTAAAAGGTTCTTGAGGCCACCAGCAAACTGAATGATTTCCAGGTGTTGTAACTGCCTCCAACTGACCTCGCAGGTGCTGTCTTCAATTAGTCCCATTTGTTGCGCCACTCTGCACTCTTCACTCTGCCAGCTAATTGACAACACTTGTTGAGTCAGTTCATCCTGGCCCACACAAGTGCCCCACACGCTCATTCAGTACTGTCTCCTTTTGTTTATACTGCTCAGTCAGAATAACCTCAAACCGTTAGCAGCCGACGCAATACTCACTCACTCACTCAGTCAACACTGGTGACAAGGTGACGAGACACAACAAGGGCCACCTTGTTCACTGCACAACTCGTCCAGTCCTGTGTCTGCCGTTCATTAGCACTGCTGTCTGCCAGTGGTCGCCACTTCAGCGTCGGCGCCACCTCTTTGGCCACTCTCTGTCCAGGGTCCACTTTGTCGGCACAGTGCGCACACACACACTGTCTGCACTACTGTGTGTGTCCCTCTTCTGTTTGCCCATCTTCTCTTCCTTTAACCGTGCACAGGTGTCTAGTTGTCCCCTAGTTCTTTCACGGTGTGTCAACAGTTTGATGACCTACAAAACAGCAGTCTGGCTTTCATTACGCCTTCAGGTGATATTGTCGAGTTTTTGATCAATTTTGGTAAACTGTACCAGATTCGGAACTGTTTGCGTTTGTCGTCTCTGGTGACGTGTGCAAAATGACATTTCGAACTGCATTGGAGAAAGCAGTAAAAACAGATCAGCACTGCAAGTCGCCAACATTCATTTACTTGTGCATTTTTTTTAACTTGACGTCTTGATTCTTTCAACGCTTTCTCTTTGAAATGTCCTCCCCAACCTCTCTATCGCCTACCCCTTCCTCTCCACCTGACTCTTCTGCAGGCCAACTTTTGCTGAACGGCAAACCGATTACCATTTTGAAGAATCCTAATCTCATGGAATTGGGAGACGGAGAACCGACGTCCTTCGAATCAGACGACACCTCAATGGATTCCTCAAAAGGCTCGCTGATCGTCGGGGAAACTAGCACTGAAACCGATGACGTCTCCTGTGCTATTTCCGAGACTTCGTACCACTCGGAGGATGAGGAGTTTGATGTCTTCAAGTTCAACCAAATTGCCTCCGAAGTGTACCAGCTGAGCTACTCATCCGATGCTGAAGACGGCACTTCTGCTGCGTCTTTTTCCGTGGATGAGCCATGTGAGGCGGACAGCTCGGATGCTCAGTCTGATGCTCAGTCTTCGGCTGAGTCGAATCGTTTCGATGATTGCCCTGAGAAGTAACACAAACGAGCCGCCGCACTACACCTGCTGGTGCACTCTCTCCAGACCAATTTAGTTCTTTTTCCAATTTGATTATCTCTTTTTCTTCGTTTTCAGCACAATGTTGTAATTCAATTTTGTCATAATTATAAAGTTTGAAAAGAATAATAGTGAAATTTTATTTATAAAATCAAAATGAAAAAAAGCGCTGAGAAAAATCTAAAAAGATACAAAAATAAAAATATTGAGATGCTATTCAGTTGCCTGGCAATGAATAATTGTTAATCAGTTCCTGGCGACACAGTTCCAGCAGCTGTTTGAAGTCAATCGTTGGCAGGCAACGCCAAAAGCGACGAACTTGGCCCCAAATCTCGGCTGGATACTTGGGCGAGCTGATGCCCTGCAGAATGCGGGCAATCTTCCGCGGCGTGTTGACGCCTTCAGCGTAGTGGAGGCTGATGAAATCGCGAATGACTAGAGAGATGGCGTCAATGTCCTGGTTGACGAGGTTGAAGTTTCGTGGCAGCGTCAGCTTGCTACTGTCAAGATCAAGCGGCAGCGGGCACGGGTTCTCGCTGCTGAAGTACTCACTGATGAAGTGCTTTATACTGTCAGAGTTGGCGACCACCAGTGCTTCCTGATCACTGGCGTCCTCGGTGATGAACTCGCTGAACTTAGAGTAGAGGAACCGCAGCTTGAAAATCTCCTTCGCCTCATATTGCTCGACAGTGTCCGCCAGAAAGGTGACCACCTCTTCAATGTCACTCTCCGACAAGTTGCCCGGCGCCTTGAGAAGGTACGCGTAGCCACTAAAGCGGATGCCTACATGTGACCTTTTCTTTCGGCCAGTAACCGGATCAGTGGTCCACTCCAGATTCATCAGCTCTGATCGGACAGTTTGCACATCCTGGGACAGCATGGCGGCCACTTTGACAAAGGAAAAGCTAAACTCAGAGAAGGTGAAGGCATTCTTGTCAGCCATTTTGGCGAGCGTAGCTCCCATCTGCAGTATGGATGACTGCTTCACCAGCGTGTACATGTCCTGATCGTCGCCAAAGTTGACCACCGTTGCGATGCTGTTGCCCTGCGAGTGCACGTGAATGGGCGCCGCCGGATAACTGTGCTCCAGTGTACTGAGCAGTGAGTAGATGCGCTCCGATTTGAGATCAATCTCCAGCTCGGTGGGGCCAATTGGCAGTGCCACCGGGTGGCCGGAGCAAGTGGAACGAGAGGAGTGCACCGGAGAGTCACCCGCTTCTTCTTCTTCCCCCTCCTCTGATGACTGGTCGACCATGGATGCCAGCAAATTGCACTTGCACGGCTGGTAGATCTTCGCCACCAGTCGTCGAATGCTGGGCTTATCCAGGCCATTGGCGTAGATGTAGCTCTGCAGGCTGAAGAGGTCCTCGCCTTCGTTGTCGAGAAAGAGGTGACAGTAGGCAGGCTGGCCGTCACCACCGGCACGGCCCACCTCCTGCACGTAGCTTTCAAAGCTCTTTGGCATGCTGTAGTGAATGATGCCCCTGATGTCGGGCTTGTTGATGCCCATGCCGAAGGCGATGGTGGCCACGATGATGCGCAGCTTTCCGCTGAGAAACTGCTCCTGAATGGACGACTTCTCGTAGATGCTGAGGCCGGCGTGGTACGCCCTCACCAGGTTGCTCATCTTTCCCTTGGGCAGGTCAAACTGCATCAGCGTGCGAATCTGCGTCTCTAGATGGGTGGTCTGCTCCCGCCTGGTGCAGTAGATGATGATTGACTTTACACTTTTGAAGGGCTCGCTTTTCAGCAGCTCAACCAGAGCCGTCAGTTTGTTGTTTGTTCTCGACACTGTTAGAACAATATTTGAAGCAATGTCAGCAACGATGTCCTTAGGTGTTTCGTCAACTTTTAAATACTTTGACTCATTCAAGATTTCATTGCTAGGACAGACATTGGCATAATGATCAGGAGCGCCACACTTGAAGCAGTTGTTGTCAAACTTTCTTTTGGTCTTGTTCTTCTTCCACGTTTTGAATTTGTAGTTTTTCATGTTGAGTTTTTTGTGACCACGAGCGAAAGATTTCTTTTTCATATTAAGTCGACGATAGTTACCAGCCATTTTAGCTGATGTCTTTTTTACCGCTACAATAGTAGTAGTCGCTGTAGTAGTTTCAGTAGTTGTTGGAGCAGTATCTTCAGCCTCAGCACTGAACGAAGCATCGGTGTCAGTTTCAGTTGAACTGAAAAACTTTTTAGTTTGCTTCGAAATATATTTTGAGGTCGCTTTTCCTAGAAATATAAAAGAGTCTTATAGTTATAAAAGTTTTAGTTTTTAGCGTTATCTTACCACTTTTCGAGCATGAAAACAGAGGATCATCATCCAGATCATAAATGGATCGCTTAGCTGGTTGAGGCTTTTCCGGTGGCTGATCAGTCAAAATGACGTTTTTGATATAGTCATTCACATTGTCAAAGTAAAATTCCTGGTCGCCTTCAAAGGAAGCAGAATCTCCTCCTCCACCCTTCGATAGTGATTCAAGTAAACTGAGGGCCGTTTCGGGAGGAGCATCAGGCACTGGTTGAGGCACTGGTTGAGGTACTGGTTGAGGCACGGTTTGAGCTAGAATTGGATCGGAAAGGGGCTTGGGTGGTGCACAGGCCGCTATCTCAAAGGGTTGAATCATTGGCACTTCTGCTGAGACTGTTGCCTGTTCCACATGACTGTTATCAGCATCATAAGTCAGTGAGACATGTTCCCCCTGATTGCGACGCCTGCTAGCCTCGGCCTGCTTCTTTACCAGCAGCTCCGAGTTGATTTGTTTGGACTTTTCCAGCTGTTGTCGTCGCTTAAAAGCCATCGAGTACTTAAGTTGCCTCTCTGCCTTGCCCTCTTCCAAGTGGTGCCGTTCATTCATCTGCTGCAACTTGCCACTAAGGGTGAGGAAGCGATCCAGCACTCGGTCACCGGTGGCCACAGTGTGCTTCGTCTGCGGCGGCTTCTTATTCAGAGAGTTAGACCAAGCACTGGTGCCCAGAGGCTTGCTGACAGAGGTTTGCTGACACACCTTCGCAGTAGTACTCGAGGGCGACTTTCCCGGGACAGAGCAGTACTTCCAGTACAGTTTGTAGTACTTGCGCATCTTTGCGTCAGCGTCGATATCATCTTTGGAAGGCTTCCGATTGTTGGCCGCCTGGAACTGACGTTCATAGGTTTTGATCTTTTTGCGAAGCACCGTCAGTGCCTCTTCACCCAGCTCCATTGTCGCTGAAAGCACAGCTGGGGGAAGGCAGGCAGGAGATCTACAAGTTCCGGAAGAAAAAGAAGAAGGTGAGGGTGATGGTGATGGTGATGATCAGCAGGGGAATGATGTAAGACGGCAACAGTTGTTTACCAACGGACAGTAAAGGGACACCACAACTGTGCAGCAGCAAGAACAGACTGAAAAGATTGTTGTGTTTTGGCGCGCGCGATCGGCAGCGCGCCGAATTTTTTCCGGACCCCTTGTGCCATCTACTGGCGGTGCAGAGAGAAAGAGCGCGGGCAAATTCAAAACAGCGAAAAGAGGGATAAGATCACTTTTATTAATTAATCACTTTTATTAAAATTGTTAAGTTTTATTTGTATGTTTGACAAAACAGAAATTCAAAAAAAGTACACTAGCTTTCCTTGCTCAATTCGCGTGTCATCCGCAGTTGTGCCATAAATTCTGCAGTTTCAAGCTCTTTACGTTTCAGGCTTTGTCTCTCTAAATCTTGAGTAGTATTGCTATCACATTTTGAAGGGAAATCGCCCAGAAAGTAGTCTATTAGTTGAGACAGGGTAACAGTTTCCTTTATATCACATAGGTCAAATTTTGAAGCAACCTTTTTACAGGAGGTTGAGCTATCCGGCACTGAAGTTTGAAGACTTGGTAGGCTCTCTTGATAAACTTTGTCCTGTTTTTGATTAGTGTCTTTAAGCTCAACTTGGGCAGAGTAGCAGGTAGGAGAATTGAACGCATTTTGAAAGCGGTGATATAAGTTTTGGTGGTAAGCTAAATAGGAGTGATGCAAATCAAGTGGAGGCATGTACGAAGGAGCGTACGATGGAGTGTACGATGGTGGTGGCAGCATGGGATGATACTGAGTTGGTGGGGAATGATGATACATTGAAAAGTATGGCATCGGTGGGGAGTACGGAAGTGGAGCCATTGACTGCGCCAGAGCCAGCGTCTTCATCTCGTGGTCGCGCTTAAGTTTTGTCTTCCTTAATCGCTGTTGCTGTTAAAAGGTACAAAGTGATTGTTAAGTTACTGAAAAGCCTGCGAATGATAATTTTAAAGTGCTTACAATGAACCACCGCCTGACAAGTTCTTTCTCCAGTCCGGTGTCTTTGGCAATTTGGGCATAGCTGTCCGGGTATTCGCCTTTGCTGAACCACTGCTCCAGTTCGAGCTGGTTGCTGGGGGAGATTGCCGTCAGACTGAAAGAACAACACAGGGAGTTAGAGTCATTGAAGTCGGTAGATTATACAAGTGTTTTGAACTTACGTCCTTTTCCTCCAGCCCATTTCGGAAGATGTCATCATCGGAAGAGAGAGATGTTCACCAGGAGTAAATGAGGAAGACTGCTCTGGTCTGGTGGCAGGACTGCAACTGACTCTGTGCAGCAGTGCTGTGATCACCACCACCACCAAGTGCATTGCCCACTGGCACATCGCCTCGCGCACGGATTGCCTTCTTCTTGGAAACAGTCTCATAAAGCTGCTGCTGCTGCTGCAGTGCACTCTCTTCCCATTGTGCAGGCACAGCTCAACGCAGGGGATACGCACTTTAGCGTGAATGAACATTCGCTCATTCATTCAGTCGTTTGTTCGCTCGCCTTCTCCCTCTCTCTCTCTCTCTCTCTGCTCATGCCGCGCACACCAGTGTCACGCTAAATCCCAATTCGTGGGCCCCACGAGTTCACCGGTTGAGATAGCTACTGCTAGAAGGCAATAAAAAAGGTTAAGGACCGGCCTCTGCCCAAACGACCACAAAGGGTCAGAGTGCAGGGCGAGGGGAGGAGGTCGTGTTTGCTGTCAGAGGATTATCACGCATTAGCAGCAGCAGCACTTGTTGATTCACCACTCTCCTTAACGAGTGAAAATTAACAGCTTACCGCAGACTTCCCTTTGGCACAAAACTCATTAAAACAAAGGTAGATATCTGCAGAATTATAATATCGAGATACAAATTAGCGAGAAATCACTTGGAGGTTACACGAGGTCAGAGGCAGTTGACGAAGGAGAGTTAAGCGACAAAATTGCACAGGTTATATCAAACATTAGAAAATATAAAACTAAAGGCAATCACCAAGATATTGGAATCATGTAGTGACCAGAGTCGTTTGAATAGACATTATTCTTTTCAGAGTTATCAACGGTAAGTTTTGAAAATGGAATGACCAGTTCAGCAACTGAAAACTGAATAAATGAAAAGAGATGTTAGTTTTAAGTAAAGATAGAAACTAAGGTAAATACCTTGATGAAGTTTTGGGCAAAGTAATCCAACTTACCAGCAAGAGCGAGTTCGCGTGACAAATGCAACAAATCTATTTCAGGCGGAAACACGTACATCATATTGCCATCGAGCAGTTGAATTTTGTTCCATTCAAACGATTGCAGCCATTGATTGAAGTGCAGATCATCCTTTGACGTTTGCAAAACATTATGGAGTATGTTGTAGACTTGCAGGACATCGTGAACCAGGTTACTCATCAAGTAGTCGAGCGACTGAAGTCGACCTATGTATCGTTCTCTGGCAGTCAGAGAATCGTCCCAAGAGAGGCAACTGATGATGGTAGACTGACCGTGCCATTCTATGGTTTGAATCGTAGCCATTTCAGGATCAAAATTGAACACCTGATGCAGATCTAGGCTGCAGTTCAAGAAGCACTTGCAAGTGTTCGGATTTCCCAGATAATTCAGGGCATTTTGAATTGAGGTGATGATGTGCCCGCTTGGTGAGACATAGTAAACCGAATTTGCATTTTCATCCACCCGGCGAGACCATTTGTAGGGAATTAAGATTGGCGTCTTTTCCGGAGAATCTACTTGCTCCTCAACGGGGTACAGAGCATACTGTGTATTGTTGTCGTAAAGATAGTTCTCATTCATGCTTATCACTTTCGTTATAGTTCTTATCGACAAAATGTTCGCTATCTTAGCAAGTTAGGCTTCTGAGCATTTGCTGAAAAAACACTTTTCTCGCCTGTTTGCGTCTGTCGTGCAACTGCTGTGGATATATCCGCTTTGCTTATCATTTTCAAATTCGGGCATTTGTTATTCTTTTTTAATCTTCCATTAATTTCAATTTGCATTTTAATTCACGAATCTTTCACGAGGCGATGCAATGGAGGAGAACGCTGAAGAACTACAGGTGTGTCCATCAACTGAAATGGCCATTGCCATTAGCCAAAAACCGTATGTCATTGTACCGTTTCAGTGGGGACGATACATGACTTCGTCAGGTAAGTTCTAATAAATGCTGCTTCCCAATTTTTGTACAACTCTTTTCAACACAAGGTTACATCTTTTACACGTCGCCAAGCGGCCGAGTTTTGCTATCAATTGAAGATGTCATTTCTTACCTTGAAGAGGTGGACTCCTGCAAATGCTTTTATGATAGCGACCTGAATTTTAACGAAATTTTCTCTTTTGACACTGATCGCTGCTCACTTTTGTTGCCTCCAAAAGAAGAAAACAACTGCCATTGCGAACAATTTTGGTCTGAAAGCATTTCTAAGGATTGGAACAAGCAACTGGCGACTGATCTCCTAACTGGATTCTTTAAAGATTACATCTCGAAATCGGAATTTTATGACAAGTTGAATGCAGATCAAGCTGATGAAGTTTTGATTTACTTGCTTAACAGCTCTGAAGAAGATAATCTTTGTTTTTCAACCAACTTTCTCGAGGAAGAAACGTGTCAGTTGCTAAGCGTACTAAGCTCGAAACATTTTATCGTATCGAAAAGTGGTCATGTTTTTCCAAGATCTATGAGTCGTTCGCAGCTCAAGCACTTTACATGTGAACTTGTTTCAAAGACTGTTTCTGCGCTAAACTTGCCTCAGGTAAGTTGGGAGGACGTTTTCCTAGCTTATTTTAATAATCTCGTTTGCTTCAGGAATATTTTGTCGTTTTATCGGGCCAGAACAAAGCAATTGAAGCTACGATGCCACGCCAGGAAACTGCTAAATCGGATGCAAAAACGAAGAAACAAAAGCCTAAGTGTGTACAGAAGAAAAAGAATCTTTCAAAAGAAGAAGTTGAAGCCCAAATTAAAAAAATAAAAGATTATCAACGGGAGTATAGGCTGAAGCAAAAGCTCAAGTTGGCAGCCAAAAAGATTCCACAAACAAATAGGCTGACCAGGAGAACGAGTAGTCGAATTGCCGCAAAGACTAAGGAAAGCCTAAAAGAGCATTTGACTGCTATCGAATCGATCCCCAAACGAAAAGTGACATTCAAAAAGTACGACGAAGATTCCAAAGAGCTCGGAAATGCTTTAAAATTCCTTTTGGAGGAGCGCCCACTGATGGAACTATGCTCAGCCAACTTTTACTGATATTTTGATTTCATTCTACTGATCTTACCTACTGTCTTTAGCATAATTTCTTTATTCTTTCCTTACTGTTTCTTATAACAAGAATCTTATTCCACATTTTTTAAATATTTTGATTTTAAATAATGTACCTGCATTTTTGAATGGACAAATGTGTGGGGCCGAGAGGCCCACTGTGCCTTCTTCTTAAGCTTTTGTGGCAAAAAACAATCCTCGGTCTGTCATTCGTCACTTTGCTGTGAAGCGGTTTCCATTCTTCCATCTGTCGAAACTCACTGCCCGAAACGAGAATGAGCTTGGCTGAACTGAACGAGTACGACCATCAGTTTATAAAAAATTGGCTTCCCATTGAAGAAGAAATACTACAAGAGCTCAAAATGCAAAATGGCAACCTGAATCTGTTCACTGTTCCAGAGGTAACCAAATAACGTTCAGATTCTTCTTGCAGATTCTAAATAACCGTTTTGTCAACACATCAGCCAGCCTTTGGACAGCCGGCGGTCTTCTCAAATACATTCGGTCAAGAATTGTCTGTGTTTTCTGGTAGCCAGCCAATTTTTGGTTCCAATTTGACTATCTCTGTAGACAAGAAGGATGACCTAGTCAAGGTAAGCTTAACCAAGTCTTCTTTATTGTCAGCATCTCATATTATTCAAGTTTAGCCTCTTGTTGAACAAAGCGCCCAAGTTTCATCATCACTGGCACCAAATGTCGATTTTAACATTAAAGAAAAACCAAAGGCGCTTCAGACGTCAATTCTTCAGTCAGAGAACATACCCATTCGCCGATCTACTCGTTCTCGAATTCCCAAACTGATACCTGATTGTATAATGGAACTGCCGGTTAAAAAGTCGTGGCCCAAGAGCAAGAGGAAGATCTCAACTGATCAAGTGAATTCTCCTGGCCAAGAAAATGTTGATGTACCACTGAAAAAGTTCAAAATGTCGGAAAACTGTGGATATGGATCAATTACTAAGGCGGACAGCAATACTGTCAAGTCAAAAAAGTTGAAGGCTAAAAAGAAGTCAAAGTTCTATAAGTAACATTATTTTACTTCAAACTATTACTCTGTTTAAAATATTCTCATACTTCACAACTACTAACTTCATGTACCACTTTTTCCAAAATCCTTTTTAATCCACAATAAAGTAATTCTTCTTTTTAAAAGATCGAACTTGAAACAATAGCGTAAACTGAGCGTAAAACTAATTGCCCAAACCCGGCCAAAATCAAGAAAGTTGTTTGGCAATTTGTGATTTAGTTTATTCTGTTTGCATTGCCATTGATTTGCCAGAAGATGCCCTCCACTGAGAACTTCCTCAAGCAATGGGACGTCGATATGGCTGATCTGAAGAAGGACAAACGCCACCTGTACAACTCGCTGCGTGAGAAGTTGAAGCACGACTCGAAGAATGTAGAGCTGTACTGGCGTCTGGTGGAGGTCTGCCTGGCACTCGCCTCCAGCCACATCAACGACGGCGACCAGGCCGCCGGGCAGAAGTACACCGAGGAGGCCGTCAAGTACGCCCGCAAAGCCGTCGAGTACGGGCCCAACTCGCTGGAGGCGCACAAGTGGCAAGTGAACTGGACCAACACGCTGATAGAGGATCAGCATGATGATGATAATGAACTTCACACCTCTCCACCCGAAACAGGTTCTGTGCCGCCGTCGGTCGCCAGACGGCCTACGTGCCCACCAAGGAGAAGATTCAGCTCGGCAACGAGTTCAAGGAGCACCGCGACCTGGCCATGGCCATCGACCCCAACGACGTCTTTCTCAACCACATCTACGGCCGCTGGTGCCTGGAGGTGGCCAGTCTGACCTGGGTGGAGCGCAAGGCGGCCACTGCCTTCTTCGGCGAGCCGCCCGAGGCCACCTTCGAGGAGGCACTGGCCTCCTTCATGTCCGTGCAGAAGGTGCGCCGCGATTGGAAGTCCAACCACTGCGTATGTTTGTGCCACTGCCTGCAAGGAGGCAATCAGTCTGCTGTTTAACATTTCCTTTTGTTTGCTTTCAGTTCATCGCCAAGACCTATGTGGCCATGAAAAAGTACCACGAAGCGATGAAGTGGGTCGACTCTGGCTTGGCCTTGCCGGTGCAAAGCGACGAAGACGGCCTCATGGAGACCGACCTGAAGGAGATGGAGAAGAGCTACGCCAGCTACCGCTGAAGCAGCAGCTGGCGTCCACTGCTGATCGCCACTTGTCGCCAATCTGCTCAATGGCCAAGTGTTTCTTTCAAATTAACTTCGACAACAATATACCTGTTGTCGAACTATTAAATTGTTTGTATTTTAAACCTCAACATTACTTTTATTGACTTCATTCACTTCTGAGAGCAAAATGAAGCTTGGGCAATTTCTGGTTACTGTTGTTGTTATTGTTGTCTTTTCTCTAGATCAATCGAGTGCAGTCGACAAGAAGAAGCCCTCAGGCCTGGACTGGTACCTGTACCCGCTGAGCTTCAACCTGGGCATTGTCAACGGCCAAGAGACGGAGGAAAGCGAGTGGCCATTTGTGGCGTCCATTCAGCAGGCCGGCCATCAGCACTTCTGCGGTGGATCAGTCTGGAACAGGTAGACTTTTTGAAAAACTGTACTGAACTGTAAAGTGTTTACTTTTTTGTTGTTGTTTCAGCAACTTTGTAATCACTGCGGCCCATTGCTTGTCGTACCCGAACGGCACCCTGAGAGAGTCCTCAGAAGTCAGTGTGTACATTGGTCACATTGACATTTCGGTGGTCGAACCAGCTTCGGTCTTCAAGGCGGCAGAGGTTTGTGGTGAGTTTGTTCATTCAAAAATTTACTCTTTTCTTTTTAGCTGATTCCCCACGAAAAGTTTGATGGCATTACCTCCCACGGGTTTGACATAGGAGTTATTCGACTGGAAAAGTCCATTAACTTCAAGGGCGCCAACCAGAATGTGCGCTGCGTGTGCAATCCCAAGCCGATGAGCACCGTCATTCCGGAGGAGTGCTGGGTCATTGGATGGGGTGCCATGAACCAGAAGGGCTACCCGGTCACCAAGCTGAGGGAGGTGAAGATACCGCTGAGAGACCACACCTATTGCGAGAAAACCTTCAAGGAGATTAAAAAGGACGATCCCATAGCCACCTATGACGCCTCATTTCTGTGTGCGGGGTACGATGAGGGCGGAAAGGATGCTTGCCAGGTGGGTGTTTGTAGATCTTCGTTGCAAACTTCAGGCCCACTTTCAATTTTCACTATCTTTAGGGCGACAGCGGAGGACCGCTTCTCTGTGCAATCTCTACCGGACCACTCATCTACGCCCTGACTGGTTTAGTCAGCTTCGGGGAAGGTTGTGCTGAAGGCAATCACCCTGGATACTACACCAAAGTGTACCACTACCTCGAGTGGATCACCGAAAAGACTGGTTGTTGAAACTTTTTTTTGTTCAGTAAAGCTTTTGTTGTCACTTTATTTTTTTCTGTGCGGCTGCGTGTTAGCTGATTTTCTTAAACAAAAAACATATTCTACGATTGTTTGCTGTTGTTTGAAGCGATTTGTTTCAGTTTTGTTGCGAAAATGTTGTTCCGAATTCTACTACGCAATGGCTGGCAGCGAGCCCGGTTCACCCTGCCACTGGCTCTAAAACATTCCCAAATGTCTAGCCAAATCACACAGCGCCCAACTTGTGGCATTTTCAGTTTACCAGGGCCGTCCATTCAGCTGATTCAGAAGCGTTTCAAGAAAAGCAATCGTTTTGTAGAGCACACTGATGATGAACAGGAAGAATCGGATGCAGACGAGTCTGACCTGGAAGGAGAAACAGACTCAAAAGTGATGCACAAAACGGTGATTGCCCTTCGCTTGGATGCCGTCGGCAAAACGTGCTTTGGCATGCCTCGTGCCAAGTTTGAGGAATGTTTCTACAATGCAAGTCTGTGTGGGTTTGTGCTGTTTCATTACTAACAAGAAAAATTCTTTTCCTAGGGAATGATTCGCATCAACGGAGAGCGGGTCGCCAAAAAGAACTACGAAATCGGACAAGGCGATGAAATGGATTTGATTCTCGGAAACAACCTTGAGGATCGCTCCCACTTGGACGTTAAGCGAGTGAATATCCTCAAAGTGGATGACAAGGCTGCCTCTGCAGGTCGTATTCGCATCTCCTTTCGTATAACCAACAATCTGAAGATTGACAATTACAAAAGAGATCCTTTCGAAGATTGTTTGTAATAAATGTTGTTTCAATTTTGCGCATTAAAATGAGATGAAACATTTCGGTGAAAAGTTCATCCAACTGACATTTATGACTATTCAATCTCAATGACTGATGTTATCGGTAAAAAGGCTTGAACTCTGACTTGGCACACCATCGGTGACGTGAACGCCGTGCACCAGTTGTCCTCAGAAGACTATATAAAGGCTCTTGCACTTTTCATTCGCTTTATTTTCATTTTGGCTGTTTCTTGTTGAAGATGGCTACTCTTAACAAGGAAGACCCGCTCCTCAATGTCACTGGCCTGGGTAAGTCATTGCCTCTTTTGTCTTCTCCCCTTTCAACCTCAAAGACGGCTTCTTTTTGCAGTGAAACACATTTACCAATTTAAAGAAGATGCCTACTTGGCGCTAAAAATGGCCATCACTCGCTTGCGCGAACCACACCGAACTAGGTTTGTCACTGACTCCCTTACCCAGGCGATGGACTTTTGCACAATCCACCATCTGCTGAGCAAGTTGGCCCCTCTCGACTACCGTCGATTGGCGGCTACAGCCAAAAAGCACAGCCTCGTATTTTATGGCAATGATCCGATGGTGGACAATTTTTGGCAGTTCCGTAAGTGCGCTTTTTCCCCAATTAGCACTGTACTCTATCAGCATTGTTTTGTTTCAGCTCCTGATTCGTTTCACTATTACTATCTCAAGATGCTGCTTTGTCGACTTCCTGAACAAATTCGTTTTGCCATTTCAGCGCGTCTTTTGATGATTATTCTTAGGGAAATTGTTTCAAAGCTTGCAACTGATTTCTTGCTGCCTTATGACCCGGAAAAGTGCAAATGGACAACACTGGACAAGGCTAATCAGTCCACCAGTGCATCTTTTGTCACACCAACGCCAGTCAGCCCTCTTTTGGATCCTCTGAAAAGTGACATCTTTTGTGAGTTTGCTCTCTTATTGTCTGTTTTACAACATTTTGACCAGTTTTTCTTTAGGGAACGTGGTTCACCCTGACAATGTTTACTCTCTGCTGAAACAGTTTTTGGCTCGTTTAGGCCCACCCGAAACCAGAAACGCCATGTGCTTCAAGATGCTCAAGTCTTGCATCGACTACGCTTCAGACAAGGACATTCTGGCGCCGTATGAGCCCTCCAAAGCAAACCACATGCCAAGCGGCAAAAGTGTGCCTGTGGCAATGACCAATGGCAAGACGTTCATTCTTCCTTCAGCCAAAAAGGAAGCGGAAACAAAAAACACTCAGCAAAACTCTTCATCGCCAGCTGAACCATCACCCGAACAGAAGATGGTGAGTGATCGCCCTAACCTGAGTTCTAGCAGCTCGTCTGACGAGTCAGCTGCTTTTGTTCCGGCCTGGATGGAAAAAGACTGCAATGTCACTTCTCAAGGCAAACTGCCTGACACTGCCGAGATTTTTCGCGACATTGTGTGGACACGAGCAGTGAGCGAACTGCAACTGGCTGAAAATCCCAACGTGCCCGAAGACTTTGACTGGGCTAGTCCACCCAGTGAAGACGACACCAGCAACGACCAGGCTTGCTCAGCAGTTGATAAATCCTCCTCCTTTGACTCGACTAATTTTGCTTGGAACCGAACTCCAAGTTACTATTACTATCGAGACAGTCCACTGCAACTGGCCGATGTTTCGGGCTTCTCTTCTAGTTTTGATTGGACACAACCACCAAGTAAGGCTATCGATGAAGCTGCTGGAGCGGCCAACAGCGCGAGCAATGGTTGCACCAGCAGTGAGCAGCAGCCAGTTGATGATGGAAAGCACTGGCTGAAAACACCGACCACTGTTGGCGCCATGCCACCTCGCCGACTGCTCAGCGCTCTGGAGATGATTGAGCTGCCCAGTGAAGAGGCTGCAGTGTCCAGAGCCAACACCTCTTGCCCAGCCACTGATCTGCAGTCATTTGGAAGCATTTACAGTTACATTGCTTCAGCCGGCAGTGTCCGAGTCAGGTCTTGCTCCAGCTCGAGCTGTCTTCGAGCGAGTGGTGCACCCGTTGTCTTTGAACGACTGATTTCCACTGGCACACCGCCGACCGCTTCATCTCCGCGTGCTGATGCTGCAACTCAAACTCCTCCGTGCCCTTCTTAACTCTTTTAATTCAGACATCCTTTACAACTTCTTAATTTGCCTCTGAACTGGCCTTATTTATTTATTTATTGCACTTGATTTTAATTCCCACGCATTGCATTCATTGTCTGACCTTCTGTCTTCTCAAACGATTGAAACTAAATTATTGACGATTTTTATTGTTGTTATTGTTGTTTGTGTTGATAGCGAATGAAGCGTATGGAGCAGGCGGTGCCCTCAATCAGGACCACCGCTGCTTCGTTGGCTCGATTCAAGTTGGAGCAGGAAAAGACGGTCAGACACTGACGACCAAACTTGATACGATATCCTGTCCTGCAGACAGACCCAGAACGAATGAAGAAGGAAAAGTCGTTGGTTTTCATAAAGTCGAGAAATTCGTTTTGATCAAAAGCTTCGCGCCCTCTTCCTGACGAGGCTGATTTTGGCTGCTGCTGCTTCTTGGTTTTTTGCTGAATTGACCTGACTTTTGCCGGCGACTTGGGGGTGGTCATTGCCGTCTTTCGAGGCACTTTGTACCTCGACTTGAGAAACACCATCTTTCGCTTGCCCATTTGACCTGCTTTTGAGATAGTAAACTGCGTGGCCGGCATCACTGGGCTCTTATTGCTCTTGCTGCCCTGTTTACTCTTTGCCCCTAGTGACTTGCCCTGGTGGGATTGCCACTTTGTACCTTTGCTGAAAGACCGGGTTGTTGTCTTGGTCGCAGATTTGGGCAGCTGCTTTTTACTGGGAAAAGACTTGAAGTCAGGCTGAAGACGAGTGTCGCCAATCGCCTTTCCTCCTTGAGGCAGCTTTGGACAAACAGGCTCCACTTTGGCACTCTTGTACTTGCCACTCTTGAAACTCTTTGGACTTTGGGCTGCTGCCAGTGAATTAAGCGCCACTCCCTGCTCTGCCTGGTCACCCTTTGGGTACCGCATAATAATGCTGTGGGCGAGTGGACTGTCACGAGGAAGGGTGGGCATCTCCACGGGCAACTTCAGCAAGACAGGCTCCAGACGAGGCGTGGCAGCTGTTGTTGCTACTGCTGTTGCAGGAATGCCCGAGTGTGTGCAGAGAATGGTCTCATCAACGACCACAGCTAGTGGCAGCTTGGCGAAAATCTCCACCAAAACGGCCACCACTAGTTTGCCGTGTTCAGCGCCAAACTTGGTGGTACACTCCTGCAGGAGTGCCCTGCCATGAACCACACTGTCGACTGAACCGAGCTCTGCAGCCCCTCGCAGCAGGTACACCTTGTTTGGCAAACAGAGTTTCAGCGAGAAGAGGTATATGAGGCACTCGAGGCCAAAGGAAAACTTGCCGGAGTAGTTGCCCAGAAACACTAGGCTCTCGGAGATGACCGGAAAGCTTTGCCAGAAGAGCGCCTCCAGGTGAAGGAGGTCTGCGAGGCTGCCGTGCAGGTCGCCCACCACCACCGCCGGCGCATTGATCTTGATGAGCTTCTTCTCAGTGGTCAGCATCGAGGAGAGGTCATTGCAGAGGACTCGGAGGTACTTGTAGAAGATGTGCCACTCCTGTGGGGCGGTCATCAGTCCAGAGGGCTGCTGTTGCTGATTAGAGACAGCTAGAGGTGCAGAAGCAACCGAACTCCGTTTGGCGTGAAAGTCCCTAACCAAGTCGATAAAAATGTTGGGCACTGATGAGGCAATGGCGAAGACGTACTCGAGTGAGTAGCGCGACCGACTGATGCTGAAAGGGCTGCTCGCCGGCGGCGGCACAATCGCCGCGATGATGTTCGGCTCGACACACCTTCCCACCGTGTCAATGGTGACGCAGTGGTTTCCGTACTCGTACTGCTGAGCACGACAACTCCAGCAAGTGCCTCTGGTCGTCCGTTTCGCCTTCATTCCCTCCTGACAGACTGCCGCCGACTGAAGGCGGTCCTGCCTTCTGCTCGACAGTTGACTCGTTATTTGCGCCAATTGAATGCTCTTCGGCGTCCGACAGAGGCGCTCGTTCAGTGGACTTCCAGGGTTGTTCAGCTGTTCCCGAAAGCAGGCGACAAAGTCTTCAAATGCGAGCTGTTGTTTGTTGGCCATGACCAGACGAGCCTCTTCTTTCACCTTCTGCGGCGGCCAGGCAGGAAAGGCGTCTGCCAGCATTAGGGCTACATTGTTTACCTCCAGACGACCTTTCTTTTCAGTGTCGTAGTACCTAAGGGGCAAAGAAGAAGATTGAAGAAAACATTGAGCATCATGAGTTTCACATTAGTACTTAAATATAAACCGCTGCCGGAGCGCAAGGTTGCTGGGACAGCCGGGGTCAAAAGCCGCCAGACCAATGAGCAGCTGGTGAAAGTCGAGGTAGTCACGCCCTTGTTCGCTGTCGTCCGTCAGGCAGAAGGCAGCAAAGAGTCGCTGGAGAGGTGCCTCCTCCAGGGTAACGCCGAAGCGGAGCAGGTACAGTCTGAATGACTGGAGGGCCATGTAGAGGGATGGGTAGCAGTGTTCGATGTAGTCGCCGTAGATCTCCAGCACCGTCGCCTCCGTCAGCAGTCGAACACTGAGCAGCACCTCCTGCTGTCTGCTGCCCGCCAGCTTCAGGTAGTGCAGAGCACCGCTGGCCAGCGTGCACTCCTCCAGCACCTGGTTCTGCGGAGCGCCGCTGCTGACCAGCGTCGTCAGCGTCCTCACCTCCGGTCCCCAGAGCTGTCTGAGCTGACTGCTGGACGCTGCTGGGTGGTGGCCGGCGGTGGCCAGGACATCGACCACTGGGAGCCAGCTGACGCGGTCAGTGTCCTTGCAGCACTGGAAGTGTGCATTGCCCTCCAGGTAGATCAGCTGACTGAGCCGCAAGACGGCCCTCTTTGAGCCGGGCAGCTGCAGCCGCAGCACTTGCAGGTAGTTCAACCGGTAGATGGGCGCCTGCCGTTCCGCCTCTTCTGCCTCCAGCTCTGGGTCGTTGCGACCGATGAGCACCTCGACGCCGTCGTGAGACGCCTTGATCCAGGTCTCGCCGTCGGACAGGCCGACAAAGGGCAGCCAAACGGACTGGCTCTTGCTCCGACTGCTCAGGGCAATGCTCTGGTCAGAAGAATAAGAGGAGAAAAGGAAAGTTAGTGATCTGACAAACGACTCCAGACATGCACTACTTCGTGTGTGGGACAAAAGATGAGGTAGACTATGCAATCGTAGACTGGCTCAGTGGTGTTGAGCACACCTTCGGGCACTGGTCGGGCCGAAACTGGGTGGTGGTTTCCCGCCGAAGTCGCTGCCTGCTCGCCCATGCCCACACTTCCCAGACTGGCCACTGAACCTGCACTTTTCATTGCAGACCTAGTGGGGAAAAAAGTGAGTTGAGAGTTGTTGAACACACAACTTGCACTGGAAAAAGGAGCTTTATTTATGCTGAAACAAATCGACAAATGGAATTTTATCTCTATTCATTCAGAACAAACAAAAATTTAATTCTAAATCTCCTTTTTCTCGGCAACTTTTTGATTCTAGCAGAATGGCAGCCATTTGTACCGTTTCGCCTTTTCAGCCATTTGCACCCAAGAGAATCCGCCGGGCGCGCTGTTCCATTTGGAAGCAGCGGCAGCCAGAGACCAGTGAACCAGAACAGTGCCAGCGGTGAGAGTATTCTGTGATGGTGCCACTACCACAGAGAGACTTGCACTCGGTCTCTCTTCGCCCGATTCTGTTGTGTGTGTGCCCGGGCGAACGCCACGTTGTCTGGCGCCTCTTCAGCACTGCTGCTCCCTCACTGACTCGACTCGATTCTACTGCACCAGAGAACAACAACACAAAATCCACTTTTGATTCGCACTTTTCAATTCCTGCACAGATGCGTTTCGCTGAAACCCAATCGTCTCGGAAAAGTGCGATTCAGTGAGGACATTTAACACTGTTATGAAAAGCGCCAAAACAAACCGCCAAAATGAGCTTTCTATATAAGGCCCGTCTTCAGGTGAACGACATGTTCTCCCAGTTTAGTCGTTTCATTGCGCCCACCTACTACCATGACCGGTGTGAGAGGTACAAGTCCATTACAAGTCCTTTAGTCCTTTTCAAAGGTTGACAACTTTTTTCCTTCACAGGACATTGCAAATGTACGTGTACATTATGCACAAGCGTGAAGTTTTGCTCTCTTTGTTGACACTTCTATCCTCCTACATTCTGCTGCTGTTCATCGGCCTCGCCGGTCCTAACGTGGACAAGGTGAGTTCAATCACCGCTCGGCAGATATTCACCGACTCGAGCATCAGCGACAACTACACCGCTCAGCTGCTTCAGTCGGGCCCGTTCATTGTGACCACGGCGTCGCTGTCTGCCTACTCACAGCAGCTCTCACTCTACATAAGCTTCTCTCTGGTCAACGAGGAGTCTTCTGAAGCCTTTCACAAAGATTTTGATATCAACGTCAAACTGGAGGGAATTGACGCTAAGGACAAGAACTATTCCATTATTTGTAAGTAGCAGTTTTGCCAAGATGATTCTATACTTCTAAATTCCATGTTTTCTTGTAGCTGGAAACTTTACCTCATCACTGTACTGTGGTGGAAAACGCTGCGACCCAATTCGCGTAATGCGCCTCTCCTACATTGAGTATCCGCACTACCGAATCAACCTGACCTTTGATCGGCTAAAGTCAGTCAATGAAAAGTACACCATCAGTGATATTCTCTTTGAGTTCCGCTCCATCAACGTCTCCTTCACGACGCTGTCCATTTGGTTTCGCTTCTTCTTTCTCCTCATCACTTTTATGGTGATGTGCTTCTACATGCACTACCTGTATCGCTTTCCCCTCATCGACTGGTCACTCGAGCAGAAGTGGACCGCAGTGCAGTTGGTCTTGCTCATTCTCTCCAACAATCCCTTCTATCCGATCATCTTTCTGCTTGGATCAGCTTTTCCTCGCCTGCTGGAAATATGGCTGCACACTACGCTGCAGTGTTTGCTCATGCTCTTCTGGCTCTGCTTCTTTCACGGCATAAGGCAAAACAACCGATCCCTATCACGGTTCTACGCCTGTAAGCTGCTTGTAGTCGGCACCATGTGGTTTGCCGTCATCTACACCATGTCCTGGACTATGAGAAATCAGTTGGAGAATCCCATTTTTGACGAAGTCTCCGGTTTTGAAAGTTCTCTCTTTTTGCAGGTAGACTAACATCACAGTTACAAAGTTTTACAGAATTTAATGACAACTTTCTTCTTCTTCTTGCAGCTTCTCAGTCTCGCCTTTTACGTTGCCTTTGTTTCCTACTTTCTCTACTTGATTATCTTAGTGTTCGCAGCGTTTACCGAGTTGCGATCAATGCCCTACTTTGACGTGCGTCTCAAGCTGCAGACTTTTCTTATGCTGTTCGTGCTTACCATTTCTCTGCTGACCATTCTTCTTTCCTCCAACACCAACTTTTCATCATCAGTCCTCATCAGCTCTTTGCCCTTTCTCCGCCTACTTCCCTTTGCACACTTTTCCTCATCTTCGGCAACTTTCCTATCAATTTTCTCTTTGGTCAACATTTACATTTGTGCTTGCGCCTACTACTACAGACCATCACTAAATCAACTGAACGGTAAACAGTTAACTTTTGAAACAAATTAGTTTTTTACAGTTTTTTGTCTTTTTGCAGAGTGCCAAATTGTTCGCGACAACCCTACCTTTTCAATGATCAACGACTCAGATGAGGAAGTCATTTACGAAGGCAGTGATACTGAAGAGCTTCTTAGTTTCTCTGGTCCTGAAGATGAAGTGGTTAAGCTAGGCGAACAGCCAAATCAGAGTCAACCGATCAGCCTTGGTATGCACAATTTAATGGACACTCACACTGACGAAGAAAGTGATTAACATTGAAGCTGTGTATACAACACTCATCAAGTTTCAATTAGTCGGCTGTGATCGCTTCAGAGCCTGATCTAAATCTCCAATCAGGTCATCTACATCTTCAACTCCAATAGAAATTCTCACCAGAGTATCGCTGATTCCGATTTTATCTCGTGCCCACTGACCCATCATTTCGTGCGTCATGATTGCCGGAAGCTCTATTAGACTCTCCACTGCTCCCAAGCTTTCGCCTAGAGTAAAAATTTTCAAGTAACTCAAAAATTTGCACGTAGTCTCTAGCGTGCCTTCTAAATAGGCAGCAATCATTCCAGTAAAACCCTTGCACTGCTTCAGCACAAGTTGATGCTGCGGATGCGACTCTAGACCCAGATACAAGACACGTTTCACCAGGGGATGGCTTTCTAGAAACAATGCCACAGCCATTGCATTTTTCTGGTGTTTTTCCATTCGCAAGGCCAGCGTTTTGATGGATCGATTCACCATGAAGCAGTCTATCGGCGATGGAACGGCTCCAATTGCTATTTGGTAACAACATTGACAGTTAGCATTGCACTTCTTGATAACATAAATTTACCATTTTGCAGATATTTAAGTCGATCATACAGCTCTGTTCGGTTGGTTGAAATGCTGCCCATAACGACATCCGAATGGCCATTGACATACTTGGTAATGGAGGTCATGACCAGATCGACGCCTAGCTCGAGTGGGCTTTGAAAATAAGGACTCATGAAGGTGTTGTCAATGGCAATAATCACATTGGGATTTATTTTCTTCAATGTACTGGTGACTGCTCTGATGTCAGTCACCTTTAAAAGCGGATTGGTGGGAGACTCCAACCAGACCAGACCACTCTTTGAACCACGCTGCAAATTGGACTCAGCCGCTTTTGCAACTTGATTAAGATTGCAAAAGTCTACATAGTCGATGGTCAAATCAAACTTGGAAGCACATTTGCGAAAGTATCGATCGATGCCGCAGTAGACTTGTGTGTCGGTTATGATGTGACCGCCTGCTTGAAGCAAATGGGTTATGTTTACTTCGCAAGCAACTCCTGAACTGAAAATCAAAGCTGTGGATTGCATTAAGCATTGATGAAAAATGTGTTTGAAAACAGAAAACTTACAGTGTTTAGCTTTGTCTAGAGACGCCATACACAACTCGAGCGAATTTCGAGTTGGATTTCCACTACGACCATATTCAAATCCCTAAAATGTTTGAAATTAAAAAACAAAAGCTGCAAAAAGTGACAACTTGCCGCTGTGACAGCCGGTTCAAATTGGGCAAATGTAGTGGCCATGACTATGGGCGGCACCACGGCCCTCGACTTCCACTGAGCTGAATCTTGTCCAACGCGCAGGGCACGAGTTGCGAAGGCATAACTTGAATGCTGCTCAGCCATTCTTTAGTAATTTTCACTAATTAGTCGTCTAACTAATAAATTTATTCAAACTAAACGTTTGCAATGTAGCCAAAAAGAAATCAAACACTTTTTATCAAAAATATGTTTCTCATTAAATATGACACTGTTTCTAATCTGTTTTTGTTGACGCGGCACATGAGAAGAAAAATTATCTGCATCAAGATTGTAGTGTGTTATCCAATGAAACTTTTGTTTAGTTATTACAATCAATACACATTGCGATTGAACAGTAATCTATTTTCTATAAACAAAATCATCATTTTACTTTGCCCAACTAGATAAATTCGGATTTATCTACTGATACTTTGTTTCCAATGGTATTGCCTTAAAGCAATTTTATTTGCTAACACACTTGGAAATGATGCTTTCATTTATTCTGTATATTGCACACGGTAATGAGTAAATGCATTATTTATATGCACCCAGTTTTTTATTTTTTAAAAACATATCACATTTAGAATTGCCAATTTTTAGCACAACTTTGCCAAAATTTTTATTTTTAAGCCATTTCTTCAGTTAATTTAAACTTTCAATGATGGAAGAATAATTTGCCTAAACCACATGGTTTTTTACTTTATTTTTATGATGATTTGATTTTTGCATGCACTTTAAATAAAAATATTTTTATTGTGTTATAAAATGGTTAAAAATCAATGTTTCTAGTATACCAATGGTACTTCCATAAAGCTGTCGTACAGAGCAGCAGTTGCTCTGCCAGACACCTCCTACCTCAAAAGCACCTTTAACCATTTTAAAAGCATCTCTTGACTTTCAGCGCACGTTTGTTTTGCTTGCGCCAATTAATAGCCTCTTAAGTAAATGAACGAGGGTCCACTTACTGGCAAACCTCATGAAATCGCTTTGCTAATGTGCTCGTTAATTCTCTTCTTTACTTGCACACACACTCTTTCAAAGTGAGCTGTGATGGTCACTTGTGTCTTCTCGTCACGCTCTTCGCAGTGATTGCCATCATCAACTGCTTACTGAAACCATCACCATCATTTCATTTTTCAAATAATCAAAGTGTTTTTACCTGTTACTGTTTATTTTTATTTCGTTTAGAAAAGGTTTTTGAGTCATTTGGATTGATTTTTAACAAGTTGAAAGAGAAGTGCACAATGATAATCAACTTTTAATTGGCTGATTGTATAAAACGTTTGTTTGTAGTGCACTTGTCAAACAATAAATCAATGAACAAAAAAATTGTACTAGCAGGTTAACTAAAAAGATGTTTACAATATTTTTTATCTTTCATTGATAATTGTAAATAATAAATAATTGTTCTGAAAGACTCCTAAATTGTACACAAAATATTCTGTAAAGCGAAATAATTTGAGGGAAAGGCCGAGAAAAGGGACACTGATTTTCATTTAAACTAATACTACCATTCTGCAGTGCCAATTCGAAGCTTTTTCGTGCATGAATCCATCTGGTCTTTTACTTTTTGCCTCGTTGCAGTAAACTCCTGTACAAGCAAATGTCAATGGAAATCAAAAAAGGCAAAAAAATGTCACAGTTGAACTAGTGTCGAAATCACAAGTGAATTGTTTGTCCTTTTAAGAATTTCAATTGTCTTGCAGTTTTTGTTGTTGTTGCTGCTACTGCCATTTGTGTCGCTTTGAAATTGTTTGGTATTCCCTTCTCTTGCACCAGCTCATCTACGCAGACTGTCCAATAACACAAATCGAGTGGGCAATATTATTAACTACTCGTTTTATTGGCTCAATTGCTTTCAAGTATCTTTCCTACTTGAGTACAATCAGAGCAATCTTTGTGTGCCTTGTACTGAGAACGCTACTTTTTTCAAGGTTCACTTTGTCTAAATGAACTTTCTTTTTCATTTTCTCCCTTTTCTCTTTTTGTCGAAAAGCCTTCACAAGGACTAAATTCTTTGTGTTCATTAATTTTACTTTGCACTTTACTTTCACTGTGCATTTCTCTCTACTGTGTGTGTATTAGACCGATTGCAAATTTGATGCTACTGAGAGAATTTAGAGAATTTAGTTGAATGTTTATAAATCTGATTACTTTTTGAAACAACGTAATGAAATGACCTTTGTTACTTTTTACAACTTGGAATTTGTATTGTTTTTTAAACAAGCTCATTTAATTTAAAAATTTTTATACAATTAAAAATTTGGTTTTTTTGTAAAAACAAATGTGTAGTTTAAAAATAGATATTTTATACTTTTTCGTGATACTTTTAAATGAATAATCAATTTTCAAATTTTCAAATTTGTGCTGTTTTAGTAACTGAAAAACTCACTGCTAATTTTTAGTTATGAGAACTTGGCAGCTCTTGTTTAAATACAAACTAAAACTTTTGAAGTAGAAAGTTGTCAATATTTAATTTTAATTGGACACTGAATCTAAAAAAAGTTTGATTTCTCTCGATCGCTGACCACTCGTTTTATATGATGTTCACCGCACACAAACTTTGTGTCATATTTTGGTTTGTTTGCTACTCTACTGTTAAAAATACATTTTAAGTACAGTTTTTATAGTGGTAGCAATTTTCCAAAAAGAAAACTCTGTAACAAGTTTAGACTTGATGACCGGAAAGAAAAACGCAATAACGCCTTGTGTTGGACCATTGTCAGGAAGAGGAAAAGGCTTTTTCTACACCATTTCAGGAAAATAAATGCATGTATGCAATTTTCTTTAGTCCACTGTATTTTGGTTGACCTTTCTCTACGACCCCCTTTTCCCTTGTTTCAGGTCATGCAACAAATCGATTGTAGCTCCGAATGTGATAATCACTAGCTTTATCAAGGCATCATTTTCTTTAGATAGCGTTTTTGCACTGCTTTTGTTTTGCATGTCTAGTTCCAGCAACACTGGGCAGCCTAATTTATGCTTATGCACAGCACAGCCTATCGATTGATGGCAGTTTACCCAGTCAAAGACAGTGTACTTGCCTGGGTTGGCTCTTTTGCAATACTTTTTGCGGGTCTGGTGTTCACCAGACGACCACCCGATCGGATTGGGTTTCTGCTGCACTTCTCCTCTCTGTCTCTCACTTTTTGTCTTTCTTGATTCAATCTCATCGACAGTTTAATTACAAGTGAGCACAGTTTGCAGTTCAGTGCCGTCGAATGTGTCCTTTGTCATTTTCCCTTTTGCTCTGTTCATTTTCGTTGCTGCTTCTGTACCAGGACTAGCAGCACTACCGCCTCTATCTGATGCAATGCTTCCATCGGTGCTCTTGTTCCATTGTTCACAATGCCAATGTGCACTGCGTACGACACATTTACATGCACCCTCACACAGACACACACACACGAACACGCACTGAAGGCACAATCACTGAACGGAACGGAAATAATTAAAAATTGATTCCACTAAGCAAACAAAAAAATTTAAATACTGTTTATGCTAATGTGCATAGTACACAACCACTTTCGACACTGTATGGACATCTTCAGACTTGACTTTGTCAACTTGGCAACAACTTTCCACCGCTGATTCCTCAACTTGACCTCCACAACTCTTCACTGAATTGTCTCCAGTGAAAACTACAGTTTTCTCTTTCTATTCCTATCAATGACATGCTTTGAGTGAATTTGCACACATAGGCACTCTAGAAAAGATTGCCTGTGGTTGAGAAATTTAACTCTTACTCTTTTTCTCTTTCCTTACACCCGTCTCTAATGAAACTTCAACCATGCAATAATTTATAGGTTTTAGATAATAAATTGACGCATTGCTGATGATGAAAATATTAATTACTCTGCGTTGCTGCGATTCACAGGGGCGCACACACACACGCTGAGGTGCCGATGAGTGTTACACTGTGTCTTTCTCTAGCAAGTCACAATAAATCACCAGACCGTTCGTTTGGGGTAATGGCATCTTCAACCAAATGGTCATGATTCGCACTGCTCAGTTTCCCAGTTTTCCTGGCACACCAAAAGGCAATCTTAATCTTAATTTATGCCGAGATATAATGTTGCCAGTACAATGTTCAATCATACATCTTGTTTGAGCGCTTTTTTCCACTGCACACTTGACAGTGGCTCAAATTCCAGTATCAGCATCACTAGGAAGCTAAAGAAACGCAAAAAACATGTAACACTTTTTTACTCAAAAGGTTTATTTATATAAAAACTTTTATACTTTTAATTAAATATTGAGTTAATAGAATGTGTGTATGTGTTGGATCAAATTGTACAACAAAATTTATTAAAGTTTTCAACTGGCATTTGTAGAGTCCTAGTTGTGGGGGCTTTTTGTTGATTGAGAGATAGAGAGAAAGTGGAGAAGAAGGAAGAGGTCAACCAGTTTTCTAACAAAAGAAGAAAGATATTTGGTTTTGTTTAAAAAAGCTTTGTTCTTTGAGTTTCGTTTGTATTTGTGGACTTGTTGATTGTTCGCAGTGTTGGGTGTAAAGAGAGGAAGTAAAAGTGGAAGGTACAAATGCTCTGCGAGTGAAGAAGAAGTTGTGTGTAGAAAAGGAGAGGAGAATGAAATGGAGTATATTGGAGCTAGCTTGTAGCCAATGGACACCATTCAAGTAGGTACAATAGTTTGTGTGAAACTGTACAGGGGCACTGGTAGTGGAAGAGTAAACAAATGTAACGAACGAGGTCAAACTCAACTTGTGATGATGGAAAGGAGTGTGTCTGTGTGTGCACTAGGTTTGCAAGCGTTCAGATCGGCCGACCTGACACCGTACTTGACCACCAGTCCCCAAATGAGGGGAAAAGTGGCGCTATCACTGGGCTGAACAACAAGAGTTGGGCTCAATATTAACTCATTTGCGTAGGTAGATCTCTTAAGAGTGCACCAGATGATGGTGCCAATGGAGAGAAAGAAAGTGAGAAAGTGAGAAAGAGAACAGGGAACAGATAAGAGGAATGATTCGAAAAGAATGGAGCTGAGTGGATGGTTTGATGATGCTGCTCGGTGCTTACTGCTTTGCACCTGCTCACACTGCACTCTCACTGACTAGTGACTTTGATTATCTGGCCACCGGTCGGCTTTGCTTCAGTGTGCCCTCAGCAGGTCTTTGAAGAAATAAGCACTAGCGGAGGAAGAGAAAAGTAAACGGGCTGTTTGTGGGTACAAAAATGTGTGTATAACGGGTGTAACGGATGTGTATGGGTGTGTGTTCTGGTCAATTGGCAATAGAGAGCACTATTTTGTTTGTAAAAGTAAAACAAATATATCACAAGTCGCTGTGTGTATGTGTGTATGTGACTAGAGACTGGGCGCGCCTGTAAAGAGACGGCCAACCTTCTGAAGTCGCTGTGTTTGGTGGGGTGTGTCGGTGTGTAAGTGTGAAAAAGAAAGAGTGAGAATGTGCCTTTCTCACTTCTAAAAAGGCTTCTGAGAGAGAGAGTGGGAGCAAAAGATGATGAGAAAAGGAAATTACTGAGAGGTTCTGCGTGTGTGTGTGTGCTGGTCAGCGGCATTGAGGAGGATGCTGATGGAGGAGCTGCTGGTTGAAATGGCCTTTTGTAGGAGGCCGTCATTGCCCCCTCACACACTGTGATTGGACGACCAGCAGCACTATGAGGGTGATGAGGCGACAGATGTTTGCAATTTGCTTAATTTGGAGAGCTCAGTGTGCTAGCCGCTGATCGATGTGCGCTTAGCGAAAGATGAGAGGCAATGATGAATTGAGATCGATGCCTGCAACCTGCAAACTAAAACAGTGTCAAAATTAAAAATATAATTTCTCGTCAATTCTCTTTCTTTGGCATAAAATAGATTTCCTATGTACCCAAAAAGAACGTACCTTTTAAGCAAAGGGCAAAAACGGTGCACCCTCATCCCGACTCTAGATCCTGAGTTTTGATGGCCGATATATGAATGTAGATGACCCAGTACATGAGGTTGAAGCAGACAAAGCAGACGGGAAAGACCACACGCGAGTACTTGTCAATGTCGCTCGGACTGACGCCGAAAAGCTTGTTTGGGTTCTTGCAGCCCAGCTGATTGCCGCCGCCGGCACTGCTGGACCCGTCCTCTCCCTCCGCCTGACCTCCGCCTTCTCTCGGGCCTCCCATCGGACCGTTTCCCCTGCCGCCATCCATAGCCTGCAGGTGCCCCTGTGATGAGGCGTGACTAGCTCGATTGTGGAGAATGGTGGGCGAATTGTGAACGGCGGCCATCTGGGCAGGGTGGTGTCCAATCATGGCCGCAGTCGCAGGCATCGGCGGTGATATGGGGCAGGGTCCACTGGAGAGCACCATGCTCGCCCCACCGTTGATGGGACTGTCATTCGGGTGGTGGCCGTACGCCTTTCCGAATCCCTTCCGACCGGCGGTGCACTCCCCACCAGACAGTATGGGCGTCGACATTTTCAGTCGAACCTCTTGGCGAGCGTAAGCCTGATGAAAAGGAATGTGTGAGAGAGGTGGTAAGTGATGATGGTCATCAGCAGTCATTCAATGGTAGACAGCAACTTACTTGTGGGCAAGTGGGCGGACACTGCATGGAAGGGTGGTGCACTATCCGAGGCGTACCAATGGTTCCGTACCGGTCTATCCGCTCCAGAGTTTGGTGAACCTGAAATGATATTTAAAAAGTTTTTTAATAAGTTTTTTTTTTAAACTAATAAAACTATTGTTTTGCTGTGTTTATTGTTATGCTAATCATTCTACACAAAAAGCTTTTTATTATTTTACTCATCAACATTGCTTAATTTTGTGTTTAGCACTAAAAACATAGTTGACCTTTTTGGTTGGTAAGCGGTAATGCCATGAAACAGGAGAAGCTTAATGTTTCAGGAACGTTTTTATCAGAGATTGTGTTCACAGGTCATGGCGAGGCTTTGGTGCCATTTGATGCCAGAGAGCCTGCCATTTAAACTTTAAATTAGTGGCTTCACTGTGCCAGTGGTGCTCACTTTCCTCGTACAACATAATGAGCGATCGTCGGCATTATCTGTACTGCTTCAGTGCCACAGCCGCCATCGTCACTGCTGATGATGATGATGCCGTCGCCGCATATCAGTGCAAATAATATATTGCAAATCTTAATATTTGCCGTTGCAATTCTACAAAAGTCAGCGTCTACATTCATTTGAGAATGAGCTGAGGGCCAAACAATAAGATTATTGACTGGCACTTGGCTTCTCCATCACATTGCCTTGCTTTACCAGTGCTCCCTCTCCCCTTTACTCACACAATACCATTGATTGTCTGTGCCATTTCAATGCTATTAGCGTAGATTAATAATTTATTTTAATTAGTTTGCTTACTAAATTATTAATAAGAACCATTCATTATGGAGGCTTCTGCAACCGCAGCAGCGGCAGCAACGGCAGCAGCGCCAGCTGCAACTCTCCAAAGTGTGTTTAATCTACATTCACTCCTTCTCGCAGCAGCAGCGGCAGAATTTTTCCTCCACTCCTTCATTGCTTATCTCGTGCATGGCCAAATTTAATTTAATTTTCATGTTTTTTGTTCGTCCCACAAGAGCGAGAATCAATAATAAAAGGCCTTCTTTTGAGTAGTAGTGCACCCTTTTTGCTTACTTTCGATGATTGCTCTATTCTCTTTGCTGGCAACCATTCTCTTTCTCTCTTACTCTTCCTCATTCTGCCTGGCATTGTCATCCTCGTTGATTATTATCTAAACACACGCTGCTGTACAGCAATAATTGAGCATTGAAGATTGCATGCATTCGGTTGCTCATCAATTTGCGGTCTAATTGTGGGTGGCCAATTTTGATGGGCTTTTCACAAACGGTCACATGGCGTGAGTCTTACACACTTTTTCTCTAGTTGTTTTTGTTTAGTTTCTGAAATGCACCAGTCTACTACCAATATGTATTGGCTTTACGTTTTGCTTAAACTTTTTTCTTATTAACGGCTTTGAAGAATATTTATAAGACCCTAAAAGTAGACAAGATTTTTCTGTACACACAAAAAAATACGTCTCATAAGCTTATGACAAACCTTTTCCTTTCTCAATA
>JAALOO010000362.1_pt1 | contig 40983 bp, 37 predicted proteins | sample 7257641 | NCBI WGS metagenome assembly JAALOO01 (sample SAMN14085613, study PRJNA598686) | mite metagenome | biome: ENVO:01001000; feature: ENVO:01001002; material: ENVO:01001226; isolation source: single female mite from University of Michigan culture on fish food culture... ...
AGAGAGAGAGAGAGAGAGAGAGAGAGAGAGAGAGAGAGAGAGAGAGAGAGATGGGAGAAGGAACGAAAAAAGTTTGCAAGAAGTCTCAGGCCTTGGTAGCTTTGATCAGCGGGTATGGCACGAAATTTGCACGCTTAATTGCCATGTCCCGCAAATGCTGGCCATCGACTGATCGAGCTGATGCTGGCTCCTCTTGCTTTTTGCTGCCGCTCTCTGCTTCCACTGCCTGTCCGGCCATTGTCTTGCTGGCTGAGAAAGCAGGAACCAGCAGCAGAGAGTTATGTTTGCTTTTTTCCTCCCCCCTCTCTCACTCTTTTTACGAGAGCCAACTATCACAAAACGGCACACAACTTTAATACTAATACACTTGTTATTATTTTTAATGAGAAAATTTATTGTTCATTGTGTCGGTGAAGTTGGGTCTCACTTTTCCCCCTCTCTATTTTGGTGTCCCCTTTGTTGTTGTCCTACTATTCGATCAGCAGCATTCTTTGCCCAGTGAACGGCATCTATCCTTTCACACCGTGCGGTATCGATGTTTAGTTTCAATTACATTTGCGGCTAGAAAGTAAACGGAGAGAGGCAATATGGCGTCTTCTGATAGCGCACAGGCTCAGTGTGCGACTGTTTTCATTTTTGTTTTTACACAGCTTTTGTTGCTGTTTTTCTTTTTTATTTCTCAGTGCAATGCACTGATCAGCAAGGTCTGTTGTGTTCAGCCACCAGCAGTAGCAGTAGCGCACTGCCCATTAATCGTTAATCGGAAGCAGGCCATAATACTTGGGTCATAATTTAAACTGACGCCAAATCTGATCATACATTTTATTAATTTCCCCTTTGCAGTGTTCTCTAGCACCCATTCTGCCGCCACCAAGTTCCCTTGGAAAGTAGATGTAATAATTAATTGTAAACTTTATTAGTCTGTACTGGAGACTCAAACAGCAATTTTTGAAAATTAAAATTTATTGCCATGTCCAACTCGTGCCTTTTTTATGTTTTCGCTGATGGTGTTTGCTTACAGCAAAGCTTTGTGCTGCCAATGTTAATTCAATTTGCTGCTTTTTTATATTTACGTGAAGACCACACTGAGTGCTTCATCGATAAGGCATGTATACTACTCTTGTTATTGTCGTTGTTGTTCGGTTTATTAAATTTGCTCATTGTGTAGGTCAACAAAGAAACACTGCCGAGTTATGTCACACATTTTTCATATTGCACTGCTCCATTTTGTGCCAAAAAAGTGTATTTTGGAAACACTGTTGCTAAAACTAAAAAAATTTGTTTTACTGTTAAAACAATTAAATTAAGACACGGCACATTTGAATTAATTATCATGATAACACCAAAAGCTTTGTAAATTTTTTTTGTAGAACAAAATCATTAAATCAATATATTTATATACGTTACTTTTTAATCAAACAGCAAATTGTTGAGCTGACCTGCCTCTTTTTTCCAACGGCACTATGCGCCATTTCCAGGCCAGCTCTTCTTAGATCAGCTTTCGATCGACCTTTGATTAATGACTACACCATCCTGAGAGCAGCAGAAGAGCTATTTTAAAGAAACGCCATTGTTAAACGATTTACCCTGCACTGCTGGCAAATTTATCCGCCTAATAGGACTTTGGGTTCACTGTTTGGGTCTCAAACATTTTCGGCGGATGCGATGCACCGAGTTAGTGGTAGTGCTGCTGGTACTTTTGCTAGTGGTCGTGTTGCACGCCTGTCAATTTGCCATCAACAAATTCAAACTGTACCACCATCAAGCACTTGTTTGCTAAAACACTATCCACTTAGGTGTACTTTTTTAAATTTAAAAAAATCTTAAATTGATTATACTTTAAAAGCACTTTTTAAATTTTAGTCACTGTTCTTAGATTGACATTCTTTCAATGCATTTTTATATGTGATTAAGTTTAAATAACTTAATTTATCTTTAAACTTAATTGTTAAATTTTACACGTTGTTTTGTTATGTTCATTCTTGTAGGACTTAGTTTACCTTTGTTTCCGTTGAGCTGCACGGGAAGTATTATATCAAATTCAGTTATCAGAAAATTTAATAAAAATCGCACTAGCAATGACTTAATGTAATTTGCATTGTACTTCGTGACTTATAGCAGTATTTTGCAGCTTAATTATTTCCTGCGACATATTGTTTCATTTCTTGAGACGTGCTGCAAAAATGTAGTGAGAAATTTCCAAGTTAATGAGTTAAGACAAAGTTTGTCATGATTCAGCAAATGACATTTGCATTTGCGCCTTCCTTGCATGTCGCCAAAAAGAGAAACTAGGCTAAAGTGGCCAGAAAGGCCAGAGCAGCCAGAGCCTGAGCTCATTCTTTCACTGGAATCATCTTTCATATTTTCTCTCCAAATCACTTTTTTCACTTCTTTGTTCAGTTTAGGCAAAATGCACACATAAATTCTGCTCGTCGTCTTTGTCGTCGGCACATCGTAATGGCATAATAATAAGTAATCGCATACACTTGCCCGACGTATTACCACTGCCGCCATTGACAGTATCCGCCCACATACATTGGCCCCCTCTGTCAGATGAAATATAACAATTCGTCGCAAACATCCGACCAGAAAGTGCATTGTCTGCTCTCTGCATTCAGGGCCATTTATAACAAATGTACAAGCCTTCCATGTCCCAGTGGAATCTATTACATATTTCACTGTTCTATTATCATTCTACATTAGCATTTCTCTTATTTCCTTAAAAATCACATTTAAATTTAGTAACCTTTACACAAAACAACTGATGAACAGTGTATAATTTTTACTTTTTTAATTTACCAAATTAACCACATCAATAAAGGCGACTTTCCGGTGTGCATATTCTCAAGGGAGATGTAGGTGCCAGTTAACTGTATATGAAAACTAGCCATTATATTCGAGCTAATACTTTTCTTGTTTAGTCACTGTTTATTTTTAAAGTATTTTTAAAGTAAATTTATGATTAAACATTGAAGTGAACGCTGCTGCGTCAACAACGGCACTTTATAATGTGCCATTTTGCTATAAATTCTCCCACGCTTTAGTAGAAAAAAGTTGATGAAAAGGGAATAGAACCAAACTGTATAGTCACGGAGTTAGAATTTTTACTTTTAGAAGGTGCACATAAAAGGAGGACAACTACTGCCGTATCGTTTAATACTGTTTGCAGCTTTAGAGGCATTAAATTGAATTTATATTGCTGCAAACTTTGTTTTGATATATAAAATAGTATTACAACTAAACTGGCCAATATTTCCGTTGTTTACTGTGATGGCGATCAACTTCTGTTCAGTCGGTGCTTTTCCCCGACAATGTGAGCTTGAGTGTTATCACTGCTCAGTGCCAGTGTTCAAACTCAATCCACCATAAATCATTTTTTACTTTTTATAGGCGTTTCATCTTCTATTACTTTGCTCGCCTATTCAGACAAAGCACAGTTTTAATTAATTACACAACACACACAGAATGTCTATAGACAAGTGTCGGTGAGTCTGTGCACTGGCTCTTCCGATAATAATATTCTCCTGCAAATAATTTATGGCTGTTCCATATTGTTCCTTTCTTCCAACCGTTAATTGCATTATTTGTCGATTATCTAATCCACAGCATGCTAGTCCCTGTCTGTGTGCAATGCACATTTTGCTTCTTTTTATCTGATTTTTCATAATTTGCTGTTTTGTATCAATTGAGCCAGGAGTACTACCTCACTGCACTGGTCTGGGAACTAGCAGTTATACAACTTGCACTTGCAATTATGTAATTAATCCCACACGTAGATCACAATAGCCAATTAATGGCCATGTTCTTGTTGGTTTCGAAGGAGAGAGATGATGATGGTGATTACCTATTCCGCTGTGAGTGCAGCAACAACAGCAGCAGCAGAACTGCCAGCTAAAAATTTCGGTAGTGCTCGGTTTAATTGGACGCAATTGAAGTGAGACCACCTCCGCGATGATCACTCGCTTGCATGCCAAAGTTACTCGACAAGTTGTCAATCGACACGCTCTGAACAGCATTCCGAAAAGTTGTTCATTCTGGGCAATGTTCCTTTCTTCTTCTTCTTTCCTTTTCGTTTGCTCAGACAAACTCGACCTGCTGTGCATCTAGTCATTTTTCTCTAAATGCTTATCTTTGCAACGTTGTTGCTTCCCACAACTGTGTGCTCACAGGCAATGAATAATTCCAAGTGTCAATTAAAAGTTTGGAAATTAGAAATTGGATGGTGGCACTGGCAGATGTGATGAGCAGAGTTGCCATCACCATAACCACCGCCACCATCACCATTACAGCTACCTCCCCATCATCCTCTGCTCTGGGTCACTCTGCTGCCAAGTGATGAATATATTGAATCAGCAGTCAGCTGCTTGGCATATCGCTCCCTTGATGAAGATGAAGCTATTCACTGCCAGCACTGGCCTGAGATGCAAAGCAAAGCAACAGCCTGCTCTCTCTCTCTCTCTCTCTCTCTTTCTCTCCTTCTCTCCTACACGCACCGGCAGACATCTTTTCCGTTGCTGCTGCTGCTGCCGCTGCCGCTGCCGTCGTTGTTGTTGTTGCGTGTGTGTTCGTTGTTCTTGATTGATGACTTAATTTGCTTATTATTATGATTACCATTAATGGTGCTGCTGCTGCTGCTCTGCTACCGTTGCCCACTGTCCGTTCTACATTTTTTGCTGGCCGCTGGCTCGTGGCCTAGTCAGCACACTTTTCACTACCCTCAGAACCTCCGTTTGGAGATGTTAAAACCGAGTGATTCCGACTCGTGCAAGCACTTGCAAGTTTCCAATTAAGATTGCAGATTCACAACAGCAACAACAGCAGCATCGGCGGCGGCAGCATTGGCGTCAGCTGCAGTGCTTACCACAAGAGAGTGTGGGCAATTGTTGCCTGTTGTAGTGCCTTCAATTGCAGTGCCTCATTTGACTAGTTGCTCATTCTCGGGTAATGCGAGAATGTGTATGTTTGGGCAGTCACAGTCTGCATTAAGTAATTACTGCTTTGTCTTCATCAACTACTTGCCGTGGCAGTGTCTGAAGAGGGAAAAGGAGAGATAGAGGCACACAATGTACAATTTCTGCCCTAATTGCCCACCGTCAATTGCCCAGAATCGACTGCCACGCCAATGCAATCGATTGCGTTAATAGGGTCTCTGCCCAGTTTCTCCTTCAGACACAGTCAGTCAATTGGCTGCGCTCTAACATAGCGTGGTAGGCCAGGTAAGCACTACCTCCACCACCAGGAGATCTGCACTGCACACAGCTGTCCTATCAGCTCTCTGCAATCTGGTCCTCAAACACGTCTGGCGAGTGTCAATGTTGCGTGCCTTATCGCACCATATGGTGACAATATCTTACTTGGGGGACAGAAAAAGGGGGGGCACAGTGGACAGCAGTGCTGAAGAAGAAGAAACATCGCTCAGCACTGTCACCTGGCCCGGCACTCTCATTTGTAAGTCTACCATAGTAGTCATCAGAGTTGCTTCGGTGTGAGACAGGCTCTCTTTTTTTCTGTCTTAATTAATATACATTCACCTGTCACCAATTGGTGAGACTACCTGCTGTTTTTACTGTTGCCGGTGATGCTGCTGTCGCTTTTGCTGTTTATCTCAACAGCAGCAGCAGCAGCCAAAGCAGCATTCATTCTAGTCTTCTTCTGCAAGTCAACAAGTGCACTATCGAATTCGTTCATCAGTTGCTCTTCACTTTATCACTTTTTTCTTGTCAACTTCTAATATCTCTGTCTCTCTACTTGCAGCTCTGGCACTTAGGATAAATTGTGTGTTCCATCAGCGAGAAGAATTTACAGTGCTCCCAAATGGCTGCAGCCAATGAAATGATGATGGCCGGCGTTGTTGAACAACTGAAAGTCGTAACAAGCGTAACCGGCAGAGGTAGTCGACATACACGCACTTACATTTTTGTCAGACAGCGGCAATACAGGCAACGGTGTGGGGTCGATTAAAGCAAGCTTGATAATTGATCAAAATTAGTGCCTGCCATTGACAGTGGTGGGCATTGTCAGAGAAGGAGAGCCATTGCAAGTCACAAGCATTGTTCTCTACCGTAGACAGCTATAATTTGACTGCAAATGCTCAATGATCAAAGAGAGCATATTGGCCACTGTCTTCTGACCATGAACTTGAACTTTTAGTTTAGTGTTTGTGACTGCAAATGAAGTTCTGAAGTTCAACTGAAGTTGTCTGTGCAGTTACGGAAGCAACTCATGAGAAAAAAAGAACAGAGCATTTGCGCCTTTAGCTGCAGTAAGCAGTATAACTTTTATCTATCGGCAGTAAAACCATTCGATAGGTAACTTTGGTAATTCTCAGAGACATCAGCATAAACTTGTTGCTACATGAGCTTAGCTGCATTTTACTCTACTAATCAAATTGACGCTTCTAATTCAATAAATTTTTCCTTTGAGTGAAATGCTTTAGTCCGTTATCTGGTAGGAACTGTCAACTGGAAAAACGATGAATTAAGCTTACTGTCGTTTGTTACCGGTTTGTCAGTGTGATAAAGTAAATATGATTAAATATAAGCAATGAAATGAAAAAAATATGAAATTTATTTAGAAAATGTAATGAATTATTAATGGTTTAATTAAACGACAAAATTCTGTTGATATGTTTTTTGCATATTTTTAACAGGAAAAACTGTCTATTAAAATAAAAAATAAATCACAAATAAAATTATTAAGTTATTTGCATAAAAACATTTAAAATTAAAATAATTTTAAAATATTAAAATTTTTTTAATGTCAATGCCCTCCAAAGTTCTTTAAAAAAATTAAAAAAACAAAATCATGTAATTGAAAAAAAATGTTCACAAAAATTTGTGTTGTAATTAATTTATGTGTGTGATTTCATTCAAATGAAATCAAAGCAAATGCTATCAAAAGGAGCCAAATTGAAATTTAGCCGCCAGTGTTTATCATGCCTCACAGTGAGTTTCAGTCAAGTCCTTTAAAGTTAAGTGCTTCAGTTGATTAAACGTATCCTTTGGGCATGATTGTGGCCGGCAAGGGCAGCAAATTGACTGTGATGTAATCTTAATTGCTCCCACTACTACTGAATGAGATGATACGCAGTCGCGTCAATAAATTCAAATTATTCTGCGTGTCGGCTGGCTTTGGGAATTTTAAAACGGCGAGACATCACTGGCGTCAGGGAGGGTGAGCCTCCCTTTTTCCTCGTCAGTCTCCTTCTGATCAATACTTGGCATCACCAGTCCGGGCTGCACTTTTTGGCAGTAGTACCCTGTTCAGCAAGTGTGATGTTGTTCAAGTGCAAATTGTTTTATTAATTACTGCTAATAATCATCATCATCATCGGTGAAATAGTAGTAATAGATGCACTCTTTTATGTAGATGGGCTATGCCTTTAGCTGTTTCAGTTTCCGAGCCACTGAATTCACCTTTGCCAGTTATTCGCTGCATCCTTTTTGTTGGCCTTCTTTTTCTTTTCTTCTCCTAGCACCCCGTACTGTGAATGTGCGTGTGTGTGGTACGATGGTGTTTGTATTTGTTGGCACTGAGCTGTCTTCCCTCTTCAAGACCACCGCTACCAGTGCTGTTTGTCCGTCTTCCCTGGTCGGCTTAATTAATCACCAGTCTTAATTAGTGCACTAAAAGCCGGTGCTGATAGCAGCAAAAGCATCAGTGGAAAGAGCTAGCAAGCAAAGGCATGTGGCATACAACCGCACACCTTGAACGTTTCCATCGAGCTGCAGTTGCACCAGTAGTCCCTTTTCGTCTCCGACTAACTGTTTTTTCTTCATTTGACCAATTACCGCTATTATTACGAGTATGATTACATATTTGTGTTTGCTATTCAGTCAAACAGCAATTCTAGCACACAAAACAAGATGGCTTTTTGGCGGTCAAGAAAAAGACTGACCAAAAAGCGAGGCATGCCTATCACTTGTACTCTTCATTCCTAACTCACCTTATAATTAACGCTCACACTACAGCAAAACCGGAGTTGAGGGCATCAATAAAGCTGTTTCTGCTGTTTTGACCTGCCTCAGTTTCAGCAATAGAATTGTCTCAATGTTTCTTGCATCGATGCATCACTGCTATTACCTCAGTGCCATTCTCAGTGCCGCGTTTAGCTAAAAACGAAAAAGTAAAGGTAAAAACAGATAGATAAAGAAAAATTGCCTTGAGGGCAATGCACCAGGGTGGTAGTTTTTGTGCTGCAATGAACAACTCTGGTCCAGCTATAGCCAAAAACTCAGTTTTTTTACTATGGATTTTTCTTTGAAAAGTTTTCCCAATCAACGACTTGTTAGTGCACACGCACACAAACTCCGCTACCTTTAGCTTGTCTTGCTTGACTAATTTACGCACTCCCCAGTACCGTAGTGTGCTGGTCCCAATTTGGCCAGTTTTCAATTCGATAATTGCAGGTACGCAGGCAGATCACACATTCACACTTGCCATGAGTGTCGATGCACAAACACAAACGTGCCCACTGATGATCATCATCAGTTTTTTGCTTCACTTCTCAAGTCTGTTCTCCTCTGACGCATCACCGGCAGACCTGCTTTTCAGAGCACTGATGCTTTTTTAGGGTTTGTGCCCTCCCCTCTCTCCATGTCCTTGTTCCAGATGTAATTAAGCGGAATTTAAACAAAATTGAATTTATTGCAAATGAACAATTTGTCGGCTGCAAACGAGCTTACTCGAGCCCGGTGCGTTTGAGTCTCGCTTTTTTTCAGTCGCCGACGCTGATGAAGCGTCGTCGTGTCAATGGCACAGTTGCGCCTCTCAATTATCGTTTAGTAGATAGGCGGCAAAAATAACAATCATAAGTGGATGCAACTGCAACTACTGCATGCTGCTGCTGCTGCTCTTTCTTGGGGGTGAACTCAGGTACGAGGTGCACGAAAGAAGAACGATGGCACGCAGAACTGTGCAAAGCGGAAAATTGGCCCTCTCAACTGCAGTGAATGTGTACCGGGAGTGAACAGAATTGAGCAGTCCTTGCCATTTCGGCCTACTTTGTTCCTTTTACTTCTGCCACCACCACTACAACCACTTGGGCTAATCCTGTTGCCATTGTTGTCGCTTGTTAGCATCAAGTCATGAATTGCAGATGCTCCTGGCACACTTTTTTCTGCTAAAAGAATGCAAGAAATAAAGCACATTTCTCTTGATCGGTCAATCTTTTAGTCCAGTTTACGTTTGTTCATTCAATTTTTTCTAGTAAATTTCTCTTTTTCAGTATTGCCTTGCAAAAACAATTAATTATTATTGTTTATTCACGACCTTTTTCAAGAATGAACTTTTAAAATTTCACTTTTTAAAGCGCACGAGACCGATAAAAAACAATATATTTTCTAATTTTAAACATTTGAGTCATTTTATTTGAGTATAACTTACTACTTATTGCTACTTATTGCAAAATTTTTTGTTATATTACATTTTACAATCAAGTAAAAAGGTTTAAACAGATCAAATTAATGTAATTTTTTGTTTGCAAACATTTGTAATATTATTTGACAAATGCCGATTAAGTGTGTCAAGGTGTTTTCCTCCTTCACCAAAACAGAGCTAATTTTGACAACAATTTTAGCAGTTTTTGCCATTTTCAAATCAATTTAAACTTTTAATTATTTTCAATATTTTGTATTGTACTTTTTCTCAAATATAACATTTTTTAGCCATTGAACGCTTTACTAATTTGGAGCAATTTTGCAATGGTCTCGCAATGGTGCACTCTAACACAAACTGCATCTTCGATTAGAAGGTCCACTGGGTCCGCTGGTCGAATGGCTTAGAATTGTGTGTGTGTGTGTGCGTTGCAGTTTGCCTCTTCAAATGTGTGTCGACGCGAATCGAATGGTCTCGATAGAAAGGGAGCGAGAAAAGGAGAGAGAGCGAGGATGGCTAGCAGCCCTCACACTTTGACAAATGGCGCAAGAGGACGAAACCCAGGGAGAACAGAGAAGCTGGCAAACTCACAGCCAGACACAGACAGCAGCACAGCATGTGGCTCATGGTGCTGCACTCGAGCGCTGTCGGTGATTGCAATTAAGGCACTTCGTCTTCTCTGCCTCGTTCCTTTCATCGCTGCTTTATCTGTTTGCTAGGGTATCCCCTGCTCTGCTCTACACTCTCTGCTAAAGTTTGATCAACTTTTTCACAGTGAAAAATGTACTTCATTTCTGGCCAAGTATAGCGATAGTGCTGGTGGTGCTGGTGGTGGTGATAGTGGTGCTGCTGCTGGTAATATTATTTGAAATAGACATTTCAAAAGTAGTAAACTTAAAGAGCACACACACAAATGAACAAACAAAAAATAGATCACAAATGAAAAGAGAGATGCAATATCAAAAGATGGGCCTGCACACATTCACTAAGTGGGTTTGCTTTCTCGGAAATGGCTAGGAATTAGAAGCACAGAATAGCTGCATCGATTTGAGCTGCTAAAGCTACAGATATCGTGTGATTTTTTATTTAGCTTTTTTGCTGCATCCACCGATTGTTTGCGGCATCAAAAGTCAAATTGCATTACATGTCTCACTTGGCAACCACTTGGCATCCTCCGTTTCCCCTTTCACATTTTTGTATTATAATTTTCAATCTCACGCCTCAGAAACAAACTCACACAAGCAATCGCACTTATCTGCATCCTCATCGACAGGTAGGCACATTCAACTTTGTGAATAGCGCGTGTGTCGCGTATTAGGTTTCCAGCAGACGGTCTCCACTGTCACACACAAAGGTTGTAAAGACTGACAAAAGCGAGAAGGACATACGGCAGAAACGGCATCGTGTGCTCGCCAATTGTGCACCAAATAGAAATGTCAAAACATCGCCTCCTCACTCGCAGTTCAATCAATAACTTGGCATTACCTTCTCTGTCTCCTGTCTCTCGCCTCCGTGACCTAACGTTGAAAGTCACCTATTGGGCCTAGCAAAAATTGGGACTATTTTGCTCTGAATTCATTTCTTACTTGTGCATTTGCCATACTTGGCCCCTTTTCCTATGACCCCTCAATTGGTGCCGTCACCGTGCTACTTTGATTTACTACGGCAGCACAAGTGTTCACGCCCACTAGTTTCGATTTCAAAGCGATGGTCAGTTTGGTCGTTGTGCCGACTCAACAAACACAACGGACGGAGAGTTGTGCAGCAGTGAGACAACAACTCATTTGTCAGAGCAGTTGTGCCAGCGCACGGCCACACACTCACCGCTGGTGGCTGCTGACCGCACAGGTCAGCTCTTTTGTGCCCAGCACTCACTTTCTCGTCTCTTTCCCCTCTTCTTTTCTTGATCTTTCAGTATTTGCACTGCTGACCCTTCGACGCAGGGTTTCATTGAATCAACCGCCAACCCCTCACATCACTAGTGGCAGCGTGCCATTAGGCAGACACACACACATCCCCATTGTCTCAATCACTGGATGCCTTATTTAATTTGCAATTTGATTCAATTCAACTGACCATCACCACTTAGACCACCACCGCAATTGCCAACGTTCTTTTTTTCAGACTTTTATTCTTATTCTTACAATCTAGCCTCTGCTCGATTGACCCTCTCAAGTTGCGATTTCACCAAAATTTTTACTTTTTTAGCAAACTGTGCAACCTAAGATGCGCTCTCTCTAAAAATCTACCTGACCAATGTTAGTGCTTTGCTAAGCACTGCAATCACCCACAATCGGCCACCTTGTATCGCATTGCACGCATCACCTTTTCTGCGTTCATATATGCAGCCACCCAACAAAAGGGTCCCAGTGTTGGGCTCAACAACAGCCCTCTCATCTTTGATATTTTCTTGAAGCGAAGTTTTAGCTCTGTGCTCCCCAGTTTCTCTTCTCTCAATTGTGCGGCTTTCGCTTTTCTGAGCAGCATTTCAATTTGCGCTCTTTTACGCTTCGCTGGATCATTTGAAGAGGTGCACACGCAGGCCTGTGGCAATGCAGTGCTGCTAGTGCTCTAGACAGCGCATACTGTGCCACCTTTGCAGACTTTCAAAAAGGACTTCTCTTTAGCCCAAGACCACCTTTTGTTGTTGATATTCAAATAATACAATTATTATTATTTTATACTTACTTTAACCCCTCTATCGTCTGGTCGCAAATATTTCACACTTTTACACTCTTTATGCACCCTAAGGACCTTATTACAGACAGGTTTACAGCTTTGAAAAGCACCAGTTCAATGGAAAAAGTGCTATAGAAAAGAAAACATCAAAGTTTTCTAATCCAAAAAAGTGACAAACCAAGAGCGCTGCTTAATATCCAGGCTGCATACACAAACTCTTCCAAAATCAATAAAGCACTCATTAATAGTACTAAGCGTACGCCGGTTTAATTTAATTAAATTAAATTAGTTAGATATAAATTTAATTTAATTAAACAAATATAAATAATATTCATACTTAAGATAGTGACTAGAGCCGCCAGTAGTGCTGTGCAAACTAAACTCAACTTGCAGTTAAATTAATTTGGTTTTTTCTAAACTAAAATGTTCAAAAGGTTTTGTTCTCTGCAGCTATCTGAAACCCTTCAGCAATTACCAGTTAAAAATCGTTATTTTTGTTGTTGAATTACTTTTATCGTCCCTCCCTTTCTTCTCGGTTTCTCAGAGTTGTAAATCGCTTTGTCTTCTGCCGTTTCAGTAATTAATGATTGCCGCTGTGAAACTGCAGAGAATTATGTAAGTTATCCGTTTAAAGTTAGATTGGATTAGCAGTAGTGCTTTTCTTAGAAAGAAACGTTCCCCAAATGGGAAGGATTTAAGATGAAAAGTTTGCGCAAGTTAGCCTGTGCTAGCAAAGTTGGCAGACACACAAGGCGGCTTTGCTCAGCAGACAGCTGAACCAGCGGCCACTGCTGACAAGTGATTTAGCGATCTGTCCGTCAGTGTGGTCGCCAGATTGTCCATATTGCACAGCCTGACGATGCGGCATTTGTCAAATAAAATGCATCTCACTGCTCAGCACACTTCTTACCTCTTTTTCCGTAGAAAAGGGGATTTTCAGCATATCGAGTGCGACCAAACTGATTCGCCAGTCAGATTTGGCTCACATTTCAATAATTTATAAATATAAAATGTGAATTGTTTTGTAAAGTCGCTAGTAAAGCACATGTACAACATGTACAATGGAAAAAGGTTGTAACAGTAACTGGGTAAATAAATCAATTGAATCCTCGTATCAACTCTGTTTCACTTTGCGTAGAAAACAGTGAGAGCTGCAACTTTTGGTCAATGTGAAAATGTGTTTGTCTGTCTGTTTTTCTTGTTTTGGCTTTGGCTCTGTGAGTGACCAAGTAAGAAAGTCTTTAACTGTCCGGTTTTGTTGGCTTTTGTTCTCACCCGCAGCACACTCACTTTGCAGGGCTTTAACTCGTCGCCTTAACTCGCCTTCTGCTTGGCTCCACTCAATTTAAGCCGCGCACAGAGAACAGCAAAAAGTGACGTGTGCCTCAGACAGAACGAAAAAGGCCACAACGAATTGAACTCAAAAAGGAAAGAAAACTGAAGAAAGAAGGACTGAATACAGGGCAGTAGTCTGCAGCTCAGAGTGAAAAAGGCCAAGTCTTAATTCCTTAGTGCCAAATGTTGCCCAGCCAGCAAACCCAAACAGTACTCATTTATTTTTGCCTTTGTTTGCTCAAGCCATTGCGCACTTTTCTCATCCATTCATTTGGCTTTCTTTAATTTGATTTCTTCTTTTATATTTCTTTCCAAAATGAAAAAACTGGTACTTAGAAATGTCATTTTAGCGGTCAAATGCTGCTCAAAGATTGACACTGCTCAGTGTGTGTTTACTGTTTTAGCTGTGACATTGGCTGCTGTCTTCTAAAGCTGTTGTCTCCACTTTATTCTAGTAATTTAGAGAAAACACTTTTGCCATTTTTTCAATTTTTAAGTGATATTAAACTTATTATTTTGTCCTTTTTAATGTCCATAGAAAGAAATAATCTTTTGAATAATTAATCTTGTCGTAATACTTAATTCTATTAATATCATGTTTTCAGCCGTTGCATCCAGTTTTCCACTAATATTTCTCATTTTGCATATGATCTTAAAAATTGTACACTTCAATTTGATATTTGTTTTTGTACATTTTTAGCCAACTTTATAAATTTTTCGTTATCAATTTTCCAACTAAAGTGACTTTGCGCAATCGTTCTTTAAAAATGCAATTTTTAATGTTTCTCTGCTTCCTAGCGGGTGTTATAGTTTTGGCACTTTGGATCATTGCCATCGTCTGGCAATCCAATTCAATAATGTTCTTTATGTTTCTCATTTTAATTTTATATAAATTCAGTGAGTAGTACTCCTTGTTTGAGTTTTTCCTTTTATTCATTGATTTTCCATTCAAACTGTTCACTTTTTGGGTGCAGACTTTCATCACATTCCTTTGGCTTCGTTTTTGGCAGTCAATTGTCAGCTGGCTGACATTGTGCACTAGAATTCAGTGGCACTGCACACAATCCTTCTCACTCTCTCTCTCCAGGAATGACCAAGTTCAATTTCAATTGATTGTAAAGCAATTTTCCCAGCACTTGCCAGCTGCACGTCAATGTGTCGAGGCGACAGGCACCAGCAATAGCCTTTCCTGGTTAGCAATTTCACCCGAAAACGAAAGTATATCTCCATCCGCTTGGTGTCACTTGTATTTATTCACTCTGCATATATACTTTTTTCATTCTCTTTTTTTAGACAGTCACACTTGTCGGTTTTTTCCGCGAATTGTGCCGTACATCTGCAGTTTCATCAGGCAAATCTGCTTTGAATTGAATCAGATTGGACATTTTTTCTCTTCCACTTTGCCCACTTTTACTATTGGCACTGAACTGATGCGGCCAACAATTTTCTAATTCCCTCTTGATATCGTTTGCGTATCTATCAGCCATTCAATCGACTATTCTCCACTTTCAGCACTGTCGATGAAGACATTTCCTTTCGCTTGCTTTACTTCCCCTTGCATAGAAAAGAAAGCTAAGTGAGTGCAATAATTCTCCTCTCCTTCACCGTTTACTTTATTATTTCGATGTTGCTTGTTAACATCAGCACAGCCGAACAAGCCGAATTATAATAACAATAATATAATGCCAACAACTGCAAAGTCGATTGCATTTGCGGAAATTTTAATTCGTTTCTCCTTTTTTCTTCTTTTTCCTCTTTTTCTTGGCTTTATATTCTTCTGTTTTGCACTCTGTTTTGCACGGCAGAGCATCTTAGCTCTTCTTCTTCGATCCATTAATGCCGTTGTAGCAATGCAATCGTTTGTATTCATCCATACAATTTGATTCATTCCCTGCACTGCATTCAATTTTCCCTTCTCAATTCATTGCCGTCCTTTTTCCTTTCCTCGCTGTTCCCTTTGCCCTTCCTGTACACTTGGACACTGCTTTTTCTACTGCTTACTCCTACTTTCTATGCGGATTGAGAGCAAATTTATTTGCGTGCTTTACTTTTCCTGTTTTCACTTGGCGAGGAGATTTGTGCATTGTTTTTATTGTGGCCTCCACTTTCACTTGACTTGTTATTTTGTATTTGGCAGCGTCCTTCAATCCTACCCTCCCCTCCCTTCTCTTTTTCCACTTCCCCTGTAATTCTCTGGCTAGGCGCAATCAAACCGGACTTGTTTCTCCTTTCAAAAGTGGCTTTCTTGTTCTGGTCATTGTGAATGCTTGTTGCAAATCCCAACTCTTATTTTTAAAAAAGGAAATTTTTCTAAAAATACGTTACTTTTGTACTGTGAAAAGTTCTTCCTCCTTTTTGCCTATCACAGGGCAAGTCGGCACATCTCACTTCGGCTCAATCAGCAGCAGCAGCATCTTCCGCCTATCTCTAAAATCAGCTGCAAGAAAGAGGAAGGAAGGAAGACTGGGCAAAAGAAGCATTGAAATTGCACAAGCACACTCTTCTGATTGAATGCTGCTGCTGCTTCTGCTGCCGTTTCTGCTACATGTGTTTTATTTTGACACCCCATCTTTTGCTTTTGCTGTCACCAGGCGCACATGGCACAATGTCTTGTTCTCTTGTTGTTGCTTCCATTTGCAGATTAGCATTCCCCAAAGGCACCACTGTGAAGCAGTGTCCGCCAGTGGACTCAATTATCGGTCACAATTAGCAAGCGATCTCAACTTTAGCCATTTAGGTGCTCAATTAGGTGCACCCAGGCAGACACAAATGAGCCTTCTTTTGCTTTTTTTGCAGCAGACCTGGTCACCTCGCTGCCTTGATCTTGCTCTGGTGTACGGCGAGCACAAACGGCGAGCACAAACGGCGAGCACAAACGGCGAGCACAGTCGCTTAATTGAATATTTTATAACTGCTACTAATCTAGCAGTGTTTGCTGCACTACTAATTAATTACTCAATCATTCCGCTTGTGCGCATTTCAGTTTCATTTTCGCCGTATTTGCCTTTTTCTCCGCTTACCCAGCTATAAATTATTACTGCTCCCGCTCGACTCGCAAAAGTTACTAAACTTGAGACAAGGTGCGCAGGGTGCTGCTGCTGTTTCTAGTTTAGTGGAAAGAAATATTACCTCCAAGATGAAAACAAATAGCTTGTGGATGACTTGTGCAGAAAACTCTTTACAAGTTTTTAAATTCTCATGACATTTAATGTTTAAAGCACATAGAAGTGAGGTCAAAGAAAGTCTCACCAGTAGAACAACAAGCTGTTTTGTAATTAAACACAGCCATTTGACGTTTATGTAATGGCCGTGATAACTGGTACAAATGCAGTTTTGACTAATGTTGCATTTAAAAAACAACTTTTAAAATGCCGTATTTTTATTTGTTTGTGTTCAAATGCAGAAATTTTTAAAAATATAAAAACATTACTCTATACATCTGAAAACTACTCTATTTTTATAACTACACTGGCCGGGCGATCGCGAGGTACCAGAACCAAACCATTTTGATTCAATTCAGTATATTTATTGCTATTTTTGTGCCAAAGAACAATGCTCTTTCTTGGGGATTAGAGAGATATTTGACTTTTTTCTAAGTCTGTCGTTTATGGAGATTTACATGGAGTAGCGGCCAGCAGTTTTGCTCCTTAGCAAATAAAGTATTTCATATCATTGCTAATCCCCAAGATAGAGCATTGTCCTTTGGCACAAAAATAGCAAAAAAATATACTGAATTGAATCAAAATGGTTTGGTTCTGGTACCTCGCAATCGCCCAGCAGTGCTATTATTTGCTCAAATTACCTATTTACTAAAGTTAGTTTTTTAATACAAAAAATAATACTAAAAACAGGTAGATAAACTTCCTACCCTCATGAGTTTTATTTTTTTACTGCCCAAAATTTCATACTAAATCATGAGTCACTGCTAAAAGTTTGCCAGCAGTTTTTTACTTTCTTCTTCTCAGAAACTTGAGATGCAAGTTCTGGTTCATTTATAATTAATGCTATTTACCAATTTGTCAAGACTTAGGGGTTACTTTTGATAGAATTTGTATTTTTTCTGAGATTTTAGCTTGCTCACTTAGTAGTGGCCACAAAAAATGTTTTCAGTTTGCCCACAAGTGCACTAAAAAGTTATTAAACGAATATCACAAGTGTTGAGTTGCAGTATGTTCCGGACAACACAAAGTGCATTATTAAAAAGAAAATCAAAATTTTGAACATTAATTTTTTTTCTAAACATCAAGGAAAAGTCGTTGATTTTAAAAACATTTTTTAAATTACACTATTTTTAAATAGTTTTTAAAATTATAAAGTAAGTATTTTAAAAGTTAAAAAAATTCTTGAAATAAATTTTATTAAGTTTTATTTATATTTTTTTTGAAAAAAATCATCATATAAAAAATGTATAAAATGGAGTTAAGCAGCACATTGTACAGTGTTTATTTATTTCTCAACAAATTTTTTTTAGATTTTAACACATTAAAATTAATTTTGTTTCATTGGAAAACCAACTTACCAAGTTGATAATTTTGTTTGAAATAGCTAATTTTTGTATACTACTCTGTAATGGATTTTTTTAAAACTTGTCTCAATTTTGATTATCTTTTCATATTAACGACGTTGTGCTGAAAAAATGGTGATAAGCCAAAAATTCATTTTTGAGCTAAGTCAAATTTCTACTGTGCACATTCAAAAGCATTAACAGGTTAATAAAAGCGGAATGCAATGTTTTGGAAAGTAAGTATCAAGCAAAAGTCACTTTTTTCTCAATTTACAAAAAGCATTCTTTTTAAAAATGGCTCACTCAGCGAGAATGAAAATAGCTTTTTAGAAGCCTTGTGCCTAGGCAAAAGTGTATTGCAAGACAATTTAAAACGGCACCAAAATGGTGATGAAGCTAATAGTTTTACATCAATAATTTACACTTTGTTCAGGCCAAGTCATAAAAACAAAAATTTTAATTTTTTTTATAATACTCATATATGATCATTGAAAAAAAGTATTTGCAGTAGTACCTCTTAACATTACCGCCAGCTTGTCAGCTAATACATCTTGAACAAATGTAACTTTTATATAAAATTTGAATTTGTTGTTTGTATAACTTTTGGCCACAGCAAAATCTCAACTAAAAGCATTCGTTTCAGTCTAATTTTCCATTAGCAAAACTCTCATTCAATATTAGTTCTTTCATCATCGTTGCCTCTTCGTAATGATGCTCATCATTCTAGAATGTCCACTAATTTCAAACAATACTTTTACTAGGTTGTGATTTGATTCAATTTGTTTTCTAGGAAAAAGAAGGAGAAGAAACAGTTCGGTCTGACTAGCTAGTTTAGCTGTTAACCGCCCAATTAGGCCTGTCTTCCAGGTCGCCCTCTTTCTTTCTCCCTCTGAATAGAACTGGAAAATGATGCACCAGGCAACCAGTGATTGTCAGAGATGTCTGCTAGTCTAGGAAAAGACATCGGTGCCCAAAAATGAATGTGCTGGTGTTGAGACAGAGACCTAGGAAAGACAGACCACAGCTGATTGCGCCAACCACAGCGGTAGCGTCAAGTAGTTCGCCAGTGCAGTTCGCAGTGGACTGCCACTACTGCACTGCTACTGCTTCCAGCCCTCTCTCCAACACCTCTCTCCTCCTCACAAGCGGTAAGCAGGGAAGTAGGCTGCAATGGCAAAGGAAGAGTCAAGTTTGGTCGGTCGGTCGGTCGCTTGGCTGCTGCTGCTACCGCCGTCAAAGAGAGAGAGAGAGAGAGAGAGCGGCGAGCTGCATTACATTCTGCCGATTCACTTCAGTTTAGCGGTGGCTTCATTCGCGTCTACATCGCGCGCGTCTCATAGTACTCTCTTTCTGTTTCTCATTTAGACTTTTTTGTGCACACTTCACTTCACCATAAAAAGTTACCGGTGCGCCAAATTTAAATGACCACAACCAAGAAGTGTCGCATTTATGAAACGCTTTCATCATTTTTATAACTTCCTTCAACCAACTTTTCATCTCATCTTTAAATTCATCTTTTTCCATCTCTTTTACCCAATCGCCACTAGTAGTCAACACTTATTGAAACAACACCATTGAAATGGAAAATTATCCTGCGCATCTGTTCGACCAGTGTCACTTCAGGTTAGAGATGGTGCACGTTTAAAGTGGAAAACCTTTGTCCACCTCAATTCAGTATTGTCCACTATTCAGTGTGTCTTCTCTCTATCTTTCTCTATCTTTGTATGTTTGTCTGTCTGAGGCCATCAATAATTAACCTACGAGTGCCAGGTGTGCCATTGGCCAGTTGCAGCTATCGATGTGTACCAAATGGAGAACATTACTACTGCACATTGACCACAGTTTGTGTGACCACAAGCACATTCATTCATTCAAAGCTAAAGTTGAATCGGCGGGAGAAGCAGTAGTCACAACAGCAAAGGCAGAAGCAACAACAGCAGCGCCCCACACGCGTCTATCCGTCTTGTTAATTAATTATAAGTGAATTAATTCGACTCCGCCAGTGTCACTGTACGTCTCCGGCTGTACCTGCACTGCTGTCTGTCTGATTGCGTGCACTGTCGCCACACGTCTCCATTTGGTATACCAACCAGTCTACTTCGGCGGTCATTTCTGCTGCTTGCAACCACCTCCAAAAGCACCAGCAACAGCAACTCCACAGCAGTAAACTTTTTTCTTTGCGCAAAGACTGAGAGCTCGGACCGAGACACATTGAAGTTGTCATTAGCGCGGCGCAATTTGTTTTTTTGCTGCCCACTGGCCAGCATTTTCCTCTCTGGTTCTCTGTGACAGGACCGTAAGTCACGCCACAGCTCATCTGCTCTGACCGACGACCAGTAACGAGAGCACTAATCCATTTGGCTAACCAAAACCCCGTGCAAACTATCCCACCAGTTCACTGGTTCAGTGCTGCTGGTGCTCTAAATGACCAAGAAAATCAAGTCACATACTGAGTGGACGTCAAAGTTTAACTTTGACTTAATTAATTTGCCTGTCAAAAAGTGCAGCTGCAGTACTCCACTGCTGTGTACGGAGGTCGCTGATGTACAGTACAGTCTCTGTGCAAACACATCCTCTACGTCCTTTTCTCTTGTCTCAGCTTGTTCAGTGACGGTGAGTCAGTTGTCATTACCACCTCCTTCTCCTTTGGTGTCCATTCGATTCCATCTCAACACAGTTTGCATCTCCTTGCAATCGATAATTAATGCCATCCCTTGAAGTGCTGTCACCCAAGCAGTGATTCCATCGGTGTGATAGCTATCATCATCGCCTCTGCGCCTCCTCAGCTCACCACCACTACTGACAATTGCAATTAATTTTCGTGAATTCTCTAGCTCACCTTGTGTGCTTGTGTACGATGGGTTCCTACTTTGTCTGCTGTTTTTGTTCAGCTGCAAAACTTTCATTTAGGCGATACGCTGGTCTGAGTCGATTAGCAAAATGAAGGCTAGATAGAGTAGGGACATGTTTGCAGGGACATTAGCAGTCATTGCCTGCGACAGGCCAATCAGTGGGTTAGAGTGACATGACGACAGTCATCACCATTCACTTCACTCATCGCTCGTGTCCGCAGCCAAGCCACTATTGCCAACAAGCAAGGAAGATAACATCGAAAAACACATACAGAGAGAAAGAGACTGACACACTTGTCTGCGCCTCTTGACAATTGAAAAACGGAGAGGCAGCATCAGCAACAGCAGCAGCATTCTCTCATTCTCATTTTAGGCGTCATTGTGCCGTACTAGCAAAAAGCGGCGTCTGCAGCTGCTTCGCACATTGGTAGTGATCGTTCCCAGCATCCATTGTCAGTCCGTCTCAGTGAGGCTTGGTTCGCACACAAATCGGCACACCGTCCCAATTGGCCACCTTCACAGTACGTCCTTTATTATCGACTTGTCTCTCTTTTTTTCTGTCTGTTTGTTACGACATGCATCTCTAGGAACTCGTGTCATGAGTTGCCTCACATAGCTCTCTCCCTCACAAGTCCATAAATTGGGATGAGCTGGCAGAGTGAGAAGAAAAGAAAAGCTGATTTGAGGCGCGAACGCAAAGAATGGTGGTGATGAAGAAAACAAAAACATAGCTAAAGTAGCAGCAAATGCAGCGAGACCAATTTGCAAAGTGCAGCCGCTCGAGTGTTTCAGCAGCAGCACTTCACACCCGCCACAGGACCTCCACCGCCATCAGGCAGAGACCACTTGCAGCTGACTTGTCGTCAATTTATTGCGCATTATTGTGGCACTGATCGACAAGTGCTCATAGAGACGACAGCAGCAGCTCACAGTTCATCACTCTCTGGGGCAGTTCCGTTTCGTCTCTTCCCTCCTCCCTGCCTGCTCTGCATCCTTCTGCGTCTAGCCAGTCAGCAACTCCACCACCATCCAGCGGAGTCACAATATTGACTGGCAGCAATAGTCTTTGTCGCTAAACACACACACACACACACATTTCATTTTCGTCATCGTCTAATTCCAATTTGGGTCGAATAAATTAATAACGCAGTAAGACAGGGCAGAAGAGCAGCAGCGGCGGCAGTGGTAATGCTAGTTGGTGCTCTGGCTGGTGCTGTACACCTCAGTGTGCTCCCGTACATATTTGCACTAGCCACAGTCACTCAGTCACAGTTCACCATTCGGCAGACAGCACACGGCAGACTCAATTCAATTTGCCGTGCACGCGGGCAGTCGTTCCCTCTGCCTCAATCTCTCTTTCATATACTCTCTTATTAAAATCTCACTCAGTCTCAGTCCTCAATTGTGTGTGTGTCTCATTTGGCCTTAGCCATTTTGGTTTGCCAGCGTCAGACAACGAACTGCTGTATTTCTTCAAGCGAACAAAGCCACGAAGCAGTGGAGAGTGAGAAAGTACGCTACTTCTTCTTCCTCTTTTTCTTCCAGTTTCAGAAGGAATATTTCTTGCAAAAGACTGGCCAAAGTGCAAACCAGAACAAAGATGAAGACCTCGCCGGAGAGAAAAGACCAGAAGAAGAAGAAGATGAGGCAGAAGCGTGATGAAAAGTGAGGAAGGAAGGAGAACAGTGCAAGTGCAGTCTTGGTAAATTGAATATTTTGTGCTTCTGTGGCTTGATTGTTTTCGCGCCATCGACGACACTGAGCGAAAGGGAGAGTGAGTTTCTGTCAGGCAGCGTTTTTGCAGACTGGCACATCTCTTCATCATCACTTCTGGCGCTTCTTTCCCACCGCTTCTTCAGCAAGCTGCCGTACACCTTTTTATTGGTCACGCCCGCACACCGTCAGCATTGCACTGTCACGTTGAAACCTTACAAAAAAATTCTTGCTTCAGTCTGCGTCCTTGTCCAGACTGTGCCAAAGGCACTGAAAACTGGCAAATTTTTCATTTTAGTAGAGCAACTATTGTTTTCATCCTTTTTATTTTTATCAATTTTTTTTACTTTTTTACTTTTACAACTATTTTATTCGATAGCCTAGCTCCTCTGCTATACGTTTTAAATTCAATTGGGTTTGCGCTTCATTCATTGGCCGACTAACCTCCACCATCTGTCGCTTGAAATCGAATTGAATCAAATCAACCTTCTACTATTGAGTGAGCCAGAACCAAAGGCAGAAAAGAAAAAACTTGATTAGATTCACTAAAATTAATAATTCAATTATAACACAGCTTTTCACTGTTGTTGTTGTTGATTCTGCCACTGCTGCTGTTTCTGCCAGCACTGCGCAGCCTTTGTTGTTCATCAAAGCAAGCAAGCAAATTATCTCTAATTGAAGCATCCATTGCACTCAATCTCTGTTGGCCAATTTTCTACCGTTTTTACGAGTCCATTTGACTGCAACTTTGTGTTATACTACCACCACTCAAATTACTGTGTTTCTCGGGTTTATCTTCACACATTTTCTCTAACATACAGTTTTCTGCCACTTTAGAAAACCCACAGAAAAAAACTAGTTTTCACATTCACTGCATTTGAGCTGTCCTTCTTAACTGGTCTTTTTCTTTCTTCCCATTTAGGTGAATGAGTTTTCATGCTCGTCTCCGTCTTCCTCTTTTTCCTGCCACTGTCTAGCATTCATTCTCCGCTTCTCCCCAGAGGAGCCAATTAAAACAATCATATTGGCCGAATTCCCTTCGCAACTTCTTCCTTTCTACTCTCTGCTTTTTTTTATTTAGTAGACTCTACGACCGAACTCTAAACGCACCTTTCTTCAAAAACAGCAGCAGCGACAGCAACCGACAATCGTCTTCGTCGTTTTTTCTTTCTTTTTTCTCAGCGAGGCCATAAATTCCTCTGCACCAATTCTCATTGTGTGGTGTTGCTTTCCTGTGGCCGTAACTCATCTCGTCAGCTCCTTCTTGTTCCTTCTGTTTTCTCTCTCTCTCTATTAAAACCCTCAAACCTTGGGTACAGTGACAACACTCACAATACACAAACGCACAACGACTCACCCAAACTCTACTTTGGTCATCATTAGAAGCAGCAGCAGGAGAAATAGTGAGCAGGGTGCTTTTTTCCACCGAGTTGGCGCCCAGTGCACACACACACATGGATTCTTTGATGGTTAGTACTGGGGTACATTGTTTTTTACGGCACGCTAATACTCTACCGAGCTTTGAGTTTACCGCTGATGCAGTGTGTGTCTGAAAGTGAGTTGCTCGGATATTCGCTTAAAGGTCAGCAGCATGAGCAGCAGCATCAGCTACTGCCGACTTCATTACATCGGCAAACAGCAGCAGCAGAAGCAGTAGCACATAAAAGAGACACTGAGAGGGCTCACACTTTGGGTCGGAGAAAGAGCTCATAAAACGCAGCATGATATAAATGCGATAAGTTTATGTTTTGATTTGGCCTTATTGTTTTTTAGCCTCTTCGGCTAACTCTGCCTGTCTCCGTCTTCTTACTTTCACTGATGCCCAAGCTCGCCCTTCTGTGACCAGCGAGTCTTCCAGTTTCGAGCTGCACTGTCTGGTGATCGGGCTCACTGGAAGGAGGCAAAGGCAAAGGACACTGGATCCAGGATTGGCGGGCACACAGCGATTGAGCCATGATGCAGACCAGAGTGCTGCACTACTGCCCAGTGCCATAAATTACCGAGCATTACCGGACTCTTGGTGATAGTGGTGGTGGTGGTGGCGGGTGCACTGTCGTTTAGTCGTCGTCTGCTGGCATCGAATGCCTAAAAAGTGGTGATAAATGTGCGACCAAGGAGGAAAAGTTAGTGTGTATGTGTTTGTGTTTGTGCCTCTTCAGTTCTGAACACAAAAGCAAACGATCACGATGATTTAAAGTTTGTAATGAACCATTTTAAAGAACATTTGATACACTCTGATTTCGATTGCTCTCCATTTTGAAGGCAGTACTGAAGAGAGCAATTACTTGACATCAACTACTACCACTATTGAAGCCGCCGTCGTCATCACTGACTGACAGAATCGACAAGACAGATTCTTTTGAAACAAGGAGACAAAAACTGAACACACTTTTAAACTTTTCATTCAGGAAAGCAGATGATTTAAGGGACCGAGCAGAGAATCACAGTTAGTTTCAGAATTTTGTTTGTTTTTTCATGCATTGACTCATTCTGTTTTACCATTCTCAGCAACTGCAAGCCACTGCTGTTTTCCGCTATGTTCAAACAATGGTGGGACAATTTGAATTGTTCACATTTTAAAATTTAATTAAACGGCTCGAGACAACATTCTAGTACAACTGATGTTACGCACTGCACACCGAGCGAAACTTTTTTTTCGTTTTTTTGCTTTCAACATCGTGTTATCGCACTTTTGTTTTTTTCAGTAGCAACTTTCGCCACTACACAACAGTTTCACAGTCTTTCACAGTGGGCAGCAATCGAATTAATCTATTTACAATCGTCTACAACAAGCACTTCCTACTGCCTTTAGCAGCATCAACAGTAGCCACTTTTTTTAGTTTAGCTTCCAAACCTGATTCTCCCATCCACTGGCTTTAATTGGCACTAGAACAGCAGCAGATTTTCAGCAGCCGTACAACTTTATTGCAAAGTCGATTCTATTTGTAATGTAAATTCAGTCGGTTTCTTTTGCCACACCATTGTACCATGTTTGTCCTGTCCTGCACTGTTTTGGCGATTCAGCAAGTATAAGCAATTTAATTTTGCACTACGGTTTAATTTAATTTACACCCAAGTGCTGTATACCTTGAATGATGATGAGAGAAGGGCTGGGAAGGAGGGCTGGGTGCCCACGTTAGCTTTCATAATTTGATATTTGCTCTAATTCAATTTGCATTTTGTCGCAGTGCATTTTGCCGCAATCGACTGGCAATTAAAGGACAAGAAGAGGCAGCAGCAGCAGCAGCAGCAGCAGCAGCAGCTCAGTGAATCGCAAATTAACGATCACATTACGTTCAGTACTGCTGCCACCACGTTCGTCGTTCCACTGATTAGTTTCTCACTCATTTTGCCACTCACTCACCTGCTCCAAACCCAGCTGCAGCGCCTCGTGTCTCCACTGCTCTACTTCCACAGAACTGCCATGTTTTTATGTTTGGTGGGTGCAAACAGCGACAAAACATTTCTTCTTTTACTTTTTCTCTTTTGGTTCTGCAAATATTTGATCTAATTGCCAAATCTGCCTCAATCAAGTTGCATTTGTTATTGTGTGTGTGTTTGAGTGTATGTGTGCTTGTGTCTGTCGCGTTCTTCTTCTTCTTCTTTCTCTTCCCGTGCAAAGAGACTTTCTCTCTTTTTTGTCAATCAGTTAGTCCAGCATAAAAAGGATATCTTTCCATTTATTTGTGTGTGTGTGTTTGTCTACCAACAAAGTACCACCACCAACCTGTCTACTCGCGAGAAGTACCTGCGCTCCAACTGCACCACCAACAGCAGCAAAGACACCAGCGCCAGCACTTCATCGACTCGTGTACGTTGTCTCCTTACGTCTAATTACGTAAGAGCAGGCAAAGGCAATCAACATCGATCACCGGCGCACCTAGCAGTGCAGCAGTGTAGTGAATCAGTAAATGAGTGCCGATCCACAAATTGCCATCAGCTCATCTTGGCCTTCAGTTCGTTTTAGTGCCGCTGTTCTTCTTCTTCTCTATTTCTTTCACTGCTCCACAAATCGCTGTTCGGTTTTCTCTCCTCATTTTGGTTCTACTCTTCGATCGGCAATTGTTGTGCAGTGTTCCAGCACTAGCCGTGTGGCCAGTGCAGGCCAGCAACTTAGTGGACTCTATTGTGCACTGCTCTGCCAGTCTGTGTTCAGTGCTCGCCGAATGACAGTGACAATGGACAGCATCTCCGCAAAGTAATTGACAGCATTGTCCAGTGTGCTGGGTAAATTGACTTTAATTAGTTGCACAATTAATTTGCTTTACGACCACACAGCGGCAACCACTACTACCACCAACATCACCAACACCCGAACCAGCACCACCACTACTACAGCCATCAGCACCGTTCAGCATCGCAAAAGAAACCAACCACCAAGTGTAGTGTCGTGTTTGTCTCTCTCTCTCTCTCTCTTTCTTTCGGTGTATGTTTGTCTTCACCAGTGTTTATTGTGTTTCTCCCCCACCTCCCAACACACCGTTCAGTTCTGCTCCAATTATGCTCTTTTCCTTACTGCTAACGTCTTGTCTGCTCTTTCCTCTTCTTGGTAAATTAAGCAAACATCGCCAACAAGCGTCGCCGCCATCATCATCATCCTCGTAAGCAGCAGCATCAGCAGAACAACTCCCAGCCCACCGCCATCAGCACACTTTGAGTAGAACGGCATCGGAGGCATCTGAAGACATCATGAATCGATGCAGAGCACTGCCACCCCCATCATCTCCATCATCTCCATCATCTCCATCACCACCTTCATCACCCCTACCACTCTCCCCCCTCTACTCATCATCGCCATCAGTTTCATCATCTTCGGCAGTGACAACTCGATTGCACAGCCGTCGTCGCAGACGGCACCTGTCACTGACTGGCTGTCACCCCGTGGCAAGCTGCATCACCAGCCCCGCCGCCATCACCACCTCTTCCTCCACCTCCTCCACTTCTAATCACTCTCGTCACTGCTCAATGACTACCACCACCACCATGGCCACCACCTTTAGCTTGTGGCGAGTTATTCTCTCCATCATCCTCGCGCTCATTCTAAGTCACAGCGGACGGGCGCTCTCTTTTCCCTACGACGATACAGGTAGGCGTCTTCTCCTTCTTGCTTTTTTATTGACACTACTTCAATCAACAAACAGACAGACAGACTTAGTAAACATGTCAATCATCTTTAGTAGCAGTATCTTTTTTAAAATTTTAGCCAGTTTCAATCATCAGCCAAATCGATTCACAGCTGTACGGCAATTGTTCTGTTTACTTTTTGCTGCTTCATGCATGCGTTCACTTTACTTATTGTCTATGCGTGTATCGTTTTAACTTAGTTTTTTACAATGAGGTTGGAAAAGACATTAGCAAAAATGTAAATAGTAAAAATAGAAAAACTGTAGAATAATACAAACCACACAAAATGCAAAAACTCACCAATTCACATGAACGAGTGAATGTTTGGTTCTAATCAATGTATGAATTTTCAACCAGATCATTAAAAATAGTGTTGATTTTTAACTGGTTTAGATTCAGTACAAAAGTGAAATAATGAGCACTAACATTAAAATATGAATATACTCATTTGAGCAAGTATTGACTAAAAAACTCAAAATAAAAAACAATTGAAAAATCTATGTTTGTTTGTTTTTTCTCCTTTTGTCTAAACTTTTTTTATAGTGTAGACAAAGGTGCAAATGAAACTTGGTTTTTACTCAGTGTGCAGTATTTTTTTCTATAAAAAACCTTGTGTTTAAAAATACATTTAATTTATTATTTGTAGTTTTTAATTTATACATAGTCTATATTTTTGTAGTGTATAATTTAATTTACTTCATTTGATCAAACATGTAGGAAAAACCTACAAAAGATCATAAAATTTAAAAAAAGTTTTTATTGTGTAAACTTTAGCAATTGAAAGACTTTTTAAAAGCATGTAAAAAGTTTGAATATCTAAATGACATACTTTTTAAAACCTTGCAAAACCTTTAAAAAATGCAGCAAAACAAAAATTTTATAAAATGTAAAAAGCAATAATTGTTCTTAACCGTAAGACATTATTTCTAGCAAAAGCTTTTACAATGTTCTTTTTTAAGTGGTCATTCGGTGCAACGGTTCTTGTTGTTTTGTTTTGCACAGACAAAATAGTTAGAGACACTGAAAGATCGATTGATTAATGGCAAACACCGAGTACCTGCCCTATTGAATGATAAATTACGGCGTCCAAATCCTGCCAGTGTATACACTTTCAGTCACTCTACTACACGATCTCAATTTACTTTGAGTCTATGCATTTTAAAAAAAAGTAAAATTTTAATTTTATGTTATTTTTGAAGTAAAAGTGCTGCTGCTGTTGCTTTGATGTAAGGTGCTGTTTTTTTGCTGTTGGTAGCGCACGCCACTTCTTTGTGCCTGTCTCATATCCATAAAGATTTGATTAATTGTCTGTGTTTTTTGCCAATGAATGGGCTCATTCACAAAGCACAGTTTTCTCTTTTTTCTTTTTAGCAGCAGTATATTAGCAGCAGTTCAAACGGAGAAATTAACACTTTTGAGAATTTGTATCACTTGTGCCATTTTTGCTAGAATGACGAATGATCACTGGTAACGATTACTGAAGCGATGACTAATTGCCATTAATTACTTTTGTAATGAAGTAATAAAGCAGTCAAACAGTATGTTGAATTGAACTGAAAGCGGTTGCTTATATACCACATACTTCACACAGTGCAAACGCAATCAGACCTTCAGTTTGGGTAATTAACAAATTGATTTTCTGCTCGTTCTAGTTTTTAAAACTTTTGTTATAAATTACCGATTCATTTTGTTGCTAGTTCATTTCCTCTGCTGACAATCTGCCCATCTACATGTGTTTGTGTGTGTTTACCACAGGCATTGTCTTCTTCCTTGCTTCACTGACGACCGTACACTGCTCCTGCCACTGCCAGCTCGTAACGATTTTGATGGTGGGCAAATTGTTTGCTGTCATATTTAGGTTAATTATTATTCTGCTGTTTCAAATGTGCTGCTGCTGCCTAAATGCTGCCACTGATTTGGCTTGCCAGAGAAGCAGCACTAAAGACACTTTGTGTCAGTGTTTGCAGTTGTGCTGCTGCTGGTCGTCTCACTGCGTTCTCTCTCTTTTTGTGTTTTTCTACAACTGCCTAATGATTCGAGGCACACGAAAGAATCGTCGGGTGAATTGAGCAAGACGCAAAACGTTAATGGAACTTTATAGTTTGGCCAGTAAATTAATTCTTAATTTAATGATCACTTGCCGTAAACAATATTTGACTGGAAAACAACCAGAAAGTGGTCACAAGAGCACAAAAATAAATGAATGAATAAATGGTGCTGCTCAATGCAATCGAATGTTCTGACAGTAGAAATGAAAAGCCAAGCAAAGTCACCAAAGTCAAAGTTAGAAAAACGGAAAGAGAAAAAGCAAGCTAAACTAATCTTGATTAATTGTCTGCTTTGCGCTGATTTGCGCTTTTCTTCAAGTCGAGTGGCCTTTTCTGTGGTTTTAGTTTGGCAAAAACAAAGTTTCTAGTTCCACTTAGAGTTAGGTTTCCTTTATAAAGGCCAATGGCACCAGATGACCTGCAAGTGATCTTACTCTTTCTTGAAGGCACTTGATTTGAACTAATTGCGTCCATCATCATTTACTTTACTCATTCATTTACTTTAAATCTGAGCTATAGTTGTCACTGTTTGCATCAATAACATTGTGTTTAAAACTAGTTTAAGCACTTTTATGCAAAAATAATCTTTTGTTTGTTTTTAGTGTTGTTCAATATTTTTTCTAGTTACCGAATTTGTCAATTCTTTGTTGACATGGAACACAAAATCTAGCTGTACACTTTTTTTTAACATGAGCTCTTATGTAATTCATAAATTCTTTGTCGAAATCTTGACAGTGTCGGAACTTGCACTCTTTTCTTTTTTACAACTCCACCAAACAGATTTCTTTTCATGTCAAATGTCAGCAGGTTATAAATTTTTAATTTGTTTTTATCTGGGTTTGAAACTGAGTTTGATTTTTTAACAACTCTCCATTTTCCCTTACATTCTAGTCCTGATTGTCAGTTTTGCCAATGGAGCAGTCAGCAGTTGAGTAAACTGATTAACAGTAGTACGACAATCCAGTTCGACACTTTATGGCTTCCCTTCTTCACTGCTTTTTGCACTTTTGCTGGTGTTGGTGGCAGTTATCGGAAATCGGTTACCAAAAAATGAAGTGTGTCTGTGTCTGTCTGTTTGCGTGTGTCGCCGTGTGCAGTGCAAAATAATACCGGCGATTAGAGCATTTTTTGTCAACTTTTCCAAATTAATATTTTTTGGATCGATTCCTTTACGAATGAAGGGCCTCATGCTGCAGCACAATCTTTTTTCTTCCTTCTCTTTAGTTTGGCCTGGCACAGACAATCGGAACCTCGGTTTGTACATCGGTACATTGTGGCCGCCTTCTACGGTTCACCAGCAGGCAGTTATTATAGCAGTAATGTAGCAGTGGCAGTACTGCTTTTCAGTGGCATTACTACATTTTCACTTGTATGCTTGCCAAATAATTATCTCCTTTTCTGTTCCTCGTTTTCATTATTAATGCAATAGCATTGGGGTATTAAAAATTTGCTTTCTCACACTACGCTACTATGCATTTGTGCGACAGCGAAGAGGACGACGAATTCATTTGTCGCGGGGCTCCATTTGGAACTGACTCGATTTGATAATTATGGCTCAGCTATTGATTGATTCATTACCAGCACTTCTGCCGGGCTGATTTCTAGTGTCGTTCTGGTGTACTGCAGTGTAGGGCAACCAGTGCAGTTGGGGCTGAGTGGGAGTGAAGTGGAAAGATCATTTACGACGGCGGTTAAGGTACTGACAGTTTGGTTGCTGCTGCTGCTTCTGAACTCTGGCGCACTCTGCACCTCAGCACTCTTCAGAGATCGGTCTGTCAGTCAAATTGAGTCTCACTGTGTCTTCATTGAGATTCATTTCTCATAAATTGACTGCAATTTGTTGCCATTTGACAGTAGTGGCAGTGGTAGTAGTAGTAGTGCCACGGGACACACCGTCATCGACCACCAGCAGACTAAACTGACTGGCTGACCGCTGGCACATGGCTGCCACACTGACAATATCTGATCTTGTTATTATTGTGGCCATGTCTGGTGATATACTCGCCAGCAGAGACTCTTTCTCACTCTCTATCATTTGTGCCTGTTCTGGCAAGGCATAGCCTATAATTTGCATCATTTGCATTCAGCTGTCTCCAGCATCGGCATCTCAGCAGCAGCAGCAGCAGCAACAACCGCAGTAAACGATTGCCTTGAACATTGGCAAATGCACATTGTGATGGAGGAGGCACATAGTGACTAGCATCAGCAGCCGCATCAGACGCGAGTAGTAGACAGAAAACGCGCGCTCGCACTTCACTTCACCACAATTCTGATTTACGATAATAACCGTCTGTGGCGTCGGTGCTGTACTGTGCTGTGACGGCCATTGTGCGGTCGGTGCGGCCAATTGTCCACCGAGCTCTGTCCGCCGCCGCCTAATGACACCAACTCTGGCTCTGCCTGATGACCTCACTCTGTCAGACGCAGTGTCCACTCCTGCAAGTCTGCAGTCTCTCTCTTTCACCCCTTGTCTTTCTGCTGCTGCTGTTGCCGGCATCAATATAAATTTGTCAACTGTCAATTGAATTGCCATATTTATGTGCCCCTCTACAGCCATCCATTTTATCCCTTTCCCTTCCCCCTCCCCACCTTCTCAGTACAATGTTAGTGCCTGTTTAAGGATAATTTTACAAAGATCACCCCAGCACAAAGCCGCTGCTGCTGTGACCGGCAACACCAAACCACAACAACAAGCGTGCAGCATTGTTGTGGTGTCCTGCTCTTGCTCTGAGCTCTCGCTGTTGGCAGTACTGCTGCTTCGGTGGGCGCCTGTTTTTTGGTCCGGGCATTCAAAGAAGGAGGAAGAGACAGACGGCAGAAGGCAAGAGCCATAAGCGATAAGGCAATTGGGCAATATAAATAAATAACCGCTCTTCAGCTAGCCTTACCAGTTGGCTCCTCTAGCATTGCCCTGCTGCAGAGAGAAAGAGTCTGGCCATTGCTTCCTATGGCCTTCCTTCCCTCTCCCCTTTCCTCATTTCTCCTCTGGTCTGGCTTATGTGTCGCGCCATTATTTGCCTGGGCACAAATATGACTACGGCACGATAAATAACGCACAAGCAACATTCACATACACTCACATACACTCACACACATATACAAATTGGCAGAGGCAAATTGGCAGTGGCGCTGTCTGTCCTACGATGGTATGCCTTTTTCATTAATAAATCATGCAGACCGAAAAGTGGAAAGGAGCAGCAAAGAGGAAAGGGAAAGGAGTAGCGGAGAATCGAGCCAAGTGAAATTTAAAATATAAATTTGCCGTTTCACATTCTCTCCCTTGTCCTTCTCAGTCATTCGCCTAGTAATGCCCTCTTCTTTTTCTACTTTTTTTCTCGGGTCTCCTCTTTTTCTGTGTTAGAGCATGTCTATCGCATTACATAACATTGCATTATGTTATATTATATTAATCCCGAATGTACGGGAAATATTTTTTGTTGTTGCTCCGGCTGCACTTTTGTCTGTGCGGTGTGCGCTGTGTGCTTTTGCTGCTGCTGCTGCCTGCGAGCGCACCGATCTCTCACTTCGGTCCTATTATGTGTGTTGTGTGGAATCTATTTTTTATCAGATAAATTATGAAACACGAATTATTTGATGCTTCTGTCGTGTGCTGTGTGTGTGTTGTGTTGTGTGCTGTGCGCTGTGTTCTCCGCCGCTACTTCTGCGAAAGTGAAAGCGACAGAGCGGACCGCGTGCGACTGGTGTTGGTGATTGCTGGCTGGCATTTAGTGCCGCTGTCACTATGCATCATCCGTCCTATCTCTGAAGCACATCTCCCCGTGCTATCCATCTGCTCGCTGGCACCATCACCACCACCGCCATGGTCTACCGTACCAGCACTGAAAACACACGAAAGCACACAGACAAACAGAAAGAGAAACAAGGACAGGAATACACGACCACGAAGCCGCATGGCAAGTGCTCCTTCTTTAGCCCTCTCAGCCTATCTCCTTTTTCCGTTTTTGGATCACTTTACCAGCGATTTATTTTGTCAGTAGCCAAGCACACACACACAATTTTTGTTGTCATGCATTATGCAATGTATTTCAGTGGTGCTTCGCTCTATTGGCTCATTTGTTTGCTTTCTTGTTGTCCGCCATTGCTGCTGTTGCTGGTATATCCGCTGCTCGACAGTGCCAGAACTCTGCTCTGACAGGCTGCACTGCCACCACGACCACCATCAGCACTGAATCTGTTTCCTTGCTTTTTGACTGTACGCCTCTGTTGGCCATTGTGTTCTCTCCTGTTTCTCCACTGGTTGTCTTGGTTTTCCACCAGCACTCACTTCAGCTCAGGGTTGTTCCCACTAAACGCCTTCTGCTGCCGCCGATCAGATAACCGTTTACATTTTACAATTGCCCTGCTCTGAAGCATCGCATGACTTTTTCTCTGTCGCTCCCGCTCTCTCTCTCTCTCTCGCTCTCTATTTCTCCCTATCAACACTGCCAGTAATATTCGCCTGCAGTGGAGCTCATTGAGGCGACGCTTAGTTTAGCAGCTGAATCGCCTGTGTGCCTTCAGCGCCGTGAGCATCGTCGTGCCGATCAATGGCAATTGTCAATTGAAGTCAATGCGGCGGTTCTCTCACGGCTACAGAGGCCTTCAATTCTACCGGGCTGCTGCTGGCACTTGTCAAGCTGCTTTACACTCTCTTTCTCCCTGATATCAGCGCAATGCTGATGCTCATTTCCACTGCTGGCCTCCATTTAACTTTTGCTTAACTTGCAGTAATGCCAGCCAGATTGCCGCAAGTGCAGAATTGCATGACTTGCATTGATTTGCACCCAACAGCAGCAACAACAACCGCTGAACATGGCATCAGCATCGGCAATGTGCTGCTCAGTGTGCCATTGTCCAGTGCAATTGCCACTTTGAATGAATAAATCCCTTTCAGCGAGAATCTCACTCTGGTGGCGCAAATGGTCGCACAGCACTGACAAGGGCAATTCTTTCTCACGACAAGGTCAATACTCGAGTTTGGTGGTCTCTCTGATGATGATGATAATAGACAGGCTCCAACCAAAGTTTGCTTCTTTTTCTTTTTTCCAGGAAAAGAAAAGTCGGCATCTTAATTAAAAGGAACAATGCCACGTAGACCACTTATTTTTATTGGGCAAGCATCTCTTGGGCTGCGTACAACAACAACAGTTTGCCCATTCTCACCCATGCAATTTCATCATTTCTCTCTCTCTTTTTTATTGCCGTCACAGGTTGACAGTTTCGTTTGTGCCTTATTTACATATCACATACATACACTGTGCTACGACCACTTTGCAGCTCATAAGACGCCTTAACGAGGTGTGCAAACGAGTGTCTGAGTGAGTCGGCGTGTCTTGGGTCTGCTGCACCCGGCACTGCCAGAACAGCACAGCGAAAAAAGAAAGGCGCACAAAGGCGACTGTACTTGCAAAGTTGTTATTGCTCTTGGTAATTATTATGATTGTCTCCAGAGAACAGTAGCTCCCCACACCAGCACGCAAGCAACAAAGTAAGTGCGAGAAGGGAGAAAGTGAGAGAGAGACAGGGGCACCAAGCCAAAGCCATTTGACAGCACATTTTCACTGGCAGTGGGAGTATGTGTTTGGGGTTGTGTGTGTGTGTGTGTGTGTGTGTGCGTTCCCGGGACCAAAGTTTGCATACTTTGCCAGTTTCAGTTTAGTGGTGATTACGATTCACGCGCTCGATTTGTGTGAAATGCCTTCACAACTGCTATCACATTGAAAGTGTTTGTCTGTGTTTGCATGCCCATCTTCTACCCTCTTTTTATTTCAAAGCAGGAGTAGTCGATCTCCTTCACTCTAAACAGCAACTTCACTCTCCTCGGCACTCCATTTCCGGGCCTGCACTGCCACTGACTCGGTGGCCAATTGGCCGAGAAATATCGTCCGATTATGTGTCGTTCAGTTTGTGTCTGTGTTCTTCTTCTTCTTCTGTTCTCTGTCTATTGCTGCAACTGCTTGACTGTGGCAATAATCTGCACGACTTTGATGATGATTACAATCGTTTCGATCAGTGCTCTTGGCGTAATGTTCAACTGCATCATCGTAATGATCAGCAATAGCAGCAACAGCAGTTTGCCAGAGAGAAAAAAAGAGCAAGAGTTTGCAGTCATTTCTGATGCTTCTGCTTGAAAAAACTTTTGCCCCTTCTGCTTCTGTAGATGGCAGAAAAAAACGCAGGTCTCAAATGTCGCTACAATCGACGCTCTACCGAAATGCACTGTTTTTCTGGGACCGTCACTGTGTCTGTCCTGGGCAGCTTGTCGATGGCAAGCACCAGCTTCACCACCACCACCAGCACCCGAACGACTATCACCCCCGCCGCCACCACCAACACCAGTGCCACGTTATTTTCAGTATCATCATTTGCATAAAATAGTGGCCAATTCGCTGGGGGCCGAGCAGTTTCTCTGTGCTCTTCGGATGGTGGCTGTGCTCTTTTTCCTTCTCCCTCGTTATGGTAGCATCTTTTGATTGAGTGCATAACGATGTTGTAGCCAATTTAGTGGCGCACACTCGATTCCTCGTTTCCGCTGCAGATTCTGATGCTGCTGCTGCTGGTGCGTCTCCTTCTTTCCTCTCTTTTTGGTATCTCAGTCAGAGCATCGTCCTGATAATAGAACGATTGCTACGATAATGATAATGCTGTTAGACACAACTGCCACTGCTCAATGACCGCTCTTCTATCTCTATCTCTCTTTCTCTTGATGGCAATCGCAGCGACAAATGTTTTAAATGTCACTGACGCGTTTTGCCGCCGTTGCTACTACTACTGCTGTTTTTTCTTGCCTTCTGTTTCCGATTAGGTACAGCAGGGCACAGTGGCCCGATGGATGCTGTGATTAGAGAGATAGGAGCAGTGATTCAATTGAAAGTGAATTATGCCATCAGTAAGGAGAAGAAGGAAGAGGAGGAGGAGGAGGAGGAATACTTCTACTACTACTACTTCTTTTTGTCAATATAAGGGCCATTAGGGCGACCGTAGTGGACATTTGTGTGTGTGTGTGTGCGTTTGTGATTGCAATCAAACAAGGACATCTTTATTCTCATTCTTATCAGTGCTGTGCGCACTATTGAAAATCACCCAATGGAAAGTGTGCCAGGGAAGGAGAAAAAAGATTCCGTTGTCTGCTGAACAAATTCGAAGGACGAGTGCCAGTTGTCAGCACATAACGAAAGATATGCTGCCCACTGTCCGGCGACACACTGGACATTACCACTCTGTTGAGCCCATTGTCTTTGCCACTTTTCAGTGTCATCGCCGCCGAATCTCCTCTTTTTCCTCACCCTCTTTTTTCCCTTGCCCTTTATGTTCTTTGCACTGATTCCTCTGTTCATCATACCGTTCACATTTCTTCTTCCTCTCTCGCTTTGCTTCAAAGTTGTACTTTGTGACTGTTCAGCCACCGGTGAGTTACTTCTTCCACTTGCGCATCACACACACTCACACACTCAGCTGATGCTGCTGTCGCACTCAGGGGACCGTGTCTGACGGGAGACGTCTTTTCCCGGCAAATGGCCGTCTCACTGCTCACTTCTTACTACTCCCCTGGTCTTTTTCTCCTCTCTCTCTGACGCCATTCAGTGCCAGGGCCCATCAGCAGGCTCGTCATGGTGTATCGATCTGATGGTCTATCGCTGCTGCTTGATCGCCCTCCATTGCATCACATCGCACTGCTAGGCCAATTGCTCTTACTTCTTTTCTTCCTTTTCTCTTCCCTTTTCTCCTCAACGACTCCCACTGGTCGGTGCATTACTGGTGGCGCTAGGCAGCAGCCAGTCATTCGTCTCTTCCCTTCAGTTGGAAATGTCTTCTTAATTTATATACTTCCACTGATTGACTCAATAAAAACTCCAACTTTGCTTGCAACGAGGCAACGAGCAGTGGAGCTTACTTCTTTCTCTTCACTTCTACTTCCACTTCTACTTCCATCTCTGTCCCCTCTGCCCTTCACTGCTTCTTCTCCTATCCATTACTATGTGAGCATTCTGCAGTCGGCAGTGCCGATACCGCCAGGATCGAATCGACACCGTATAGAATATAATAATAAAACTGTCAAATAACACTGAACGCAGACGATGAGGAGGAAAAGAGAACACACAAATGTCTGCGGAAGAAAAAGAGAAACAAATGAGCACCAAGCAAATAGTCGATAGCATTGCTCGCTTGCGTTCTTTGCTCAAAGCTGCTGTTTCTCATCTCATCTTTTCGGCGGCTTCACATTTATTTGTGTTTAGGCTCCATCAGAAAACAGTGGAAACATCAGTGCGAGACATTTCACAAAGCGATTCCCTTCCACAGTAGTGGCACACATTTTTTTTCTTTTTCTCTGACTTAACCCCCTTTCGCATCCTTTTGCGGCGGTACGGTCGTACATGTACGTGTCCCCTTTCTTTCTCTGCCTTTTCCTTCTGTTTCCTCTTCCGGCGCAGCCGTACATGAAGGGCACCGCACAGACGTCGTCGACGGCGACGTCGGCGGCGGCGATGATATACAAATGGCATTACATATTCACCGCAAGCACGACAAATGTACCGAAAGGAGAAAGGGAACAACGTCGCCGAGAAGGGGACACATACGTGTAGAGCCAAAGACCGACACAACGTGACACTGGAGAATCGATTTGTTTTCTTCGTCTTGCGCAAGACTTCAGTACAACGTTCACAGCCTCGATTTAATTAAAGCTTTTGTGGTAATGATCGGCGTCTGATTTTCTTCTGATCACCCACCACTGAGGTCTATTCTACATGACACGAGGCTAATGACAGTTTTTTCATTTTGGTTTGTTAACAATTTTTCTAAAATTACATATTTCTCTACCGCACTACTCACCACCACGGCTCACTGTTTCCGCAGTAACAGGAGGAGAAGAAGAATGAGAAGGAGGAGGGAGAATCCGATTATAAATGTATCACTCTTGAATTAATTCTAGCAGATGGAACTCCCGTTAGCTGCTCTCGTATGTAAGCTGGCGGTAATCGATAGCTGCTGAATTAATTATCGACTTTACGAGCTGTAAACGGCAATTGAAAAATTATGATTTATCTGTCTGCGGCAAAGTCTGCCTGTGCTCCCTCTGCGACACCTTATCAAGGCTGGCAGTGGCACTGGTGTGTTGGCTGGCTCTGCCAATTGTCAGCTTTGCCTCAGTAGTTCAATGGATGCTCAATGAAGAGCCTTGTGGCTGCACTCTGTGTCCGTGTCCATTCATTGCCACTGTCGGTAATGATGTCTTCTTGTCGCATAGTAATGAGACTATTTCTAGCCGTTTTTGTTCCTCCTCTTAACGCGTTCGCTTGTCGAGTGCGCGCCTCTCTATCTGTCTGGGTGTTTTGTCTACTGTTGTCGGTGTGTTGTGTTTGGCACGCCGCATGTGTGCCCGAACATATCAACGAATTAATGAGAGACCGAAAAGAGAAAGAGAGGAAAGAAAAAAGAAAATGCCCGAAAATAAAGAGGGGGCCTTGTCTGAGACAGAAAGCCCGCCGTGGAAATATGTAAATGGCGGACAATGGCGGCCAGGATACGGGTACTGTCTGTCTGTCCAAAGCACCAAGTGACATCAAGTAATAGGACCGGACCAGACGAGTGCTCTCTTTCTCGCACTTTCATTTGCCTCTCACTCAATTTGCATTCACCTTTGTGTGGACCCGTCGAAATGATCGATTTCCGTTGCATGATCGAATTTGGCAGTGCCTTCCAGTGCTTCTCTTCAGCAGCTCTGACCCTCTGTGCCTGTCTGCTCGTTCACTAGGCCATTCTACCCGGTTTTTCTTCCTCTTTCTTTCTTTTCTTAGCTACTCCTACAGCACCCTCAACCCAATCGGCCCCGCACGGCTGCGCTCTACTCCTCCATTTATCTTGTTTATACCGTTCTTCTTTGCAACAAACTCGGATTTTTTTCTAAACCGTCTATCTAAGCATCTCTGCTTGTATTTGGCTGTCGGTTCTGGTGCTAGTACACTCTGTTCTCTTCTGTTTACTGTGCGTGGCGTGGGCATCTTTCAGGCATCTATCTATTTTAACAGGCCGACATCATGTGGTGTACAGCAGTGACTGTCCTGTTTGGTGCCCGTACAATTATCGCTCCGTTGGTGACAATTTTGCGCCACCCTACTTAGCGTCGCTTTATTTGCATCTAAAGGATAGTAGAACTAAGCGTTTACCAAAACAGAAAAACTGAGAGAGCCAAAACTGAATAACAATGCTTTCAACAGCAGCAGCAGACGGACGGATGTAACCGAGACCGTAGAAGCAGTAGCAGCTCCCTTCTCTCTTTTTGAGTAGTAATTGCTGCCCAAAACAGGAGAGAACCTAACAGTGGAGCAGTGCTGGCAAGAGGAACCAGAGTTCCAGTGTGTGTGGGCAGCGAATCCTCCTCCTCCTCCTCTTCCTCCTGCTTCCTCTTGCCCACACGGCTCCTACACACATTCATCATTGCCAGCAAGTGTGGGCCAGTGCTGCCGTGTGATTGATTTGCAATTGATTTTCTGCGTTTTCGCCATTTTCTACAGTAAACACAGTGTGCAGCACGCGGCCAAAGTCTGAAAACTGTCCCTTGCTTCAAACAGGCTGCATACTTTGAAAAAGGCTCTCAAATTAAAATAAACGACGTCAACGCTAAGCGAGAAAACGACGTCTGAAGACAGTTAAAGGTTTGAAATGGATTTAAAAATAATTTTTCTTGCGTTTCAAAAATTGATTTGAAATTAATTTGTCTCCGTTTCATACCCTATCCCAATGCATTATCCGTCAGCAGGCAGCAACTTTTTTCACTTCAGTTTTTTGTTTGACTCTCCATTTTCACCGCTGTCAAAACGTACTCAGAGATAGATAAGCATTTTATTTTGAAATTTATTTATTTTTTCTGTCTGTTTCTTTTCACTGAACTGAGGAAAAAGACATTGCAAATTGAAAATCGATTTCTGGATCCATTTGATCCGAACGAGCAGACACACCGAATCCAGTGGCAGCAAATAACTTTGAACTGGGCGCAATGCAGCAGAAAATATTGTGTCGCTTAACGGCACGACTTTGTTAGTAGTCTCCCGAAAGTACCAAGAAAGATGCCCACCACCCTTCCACCATGAGGACCGAAGCGAATAGACGTCTCACAAATGTGGATAGATTACATTTAGCCATGCCAACTTAGACAGTCACCACTGTTGCTGTTGCTGCTGCTGCACCTGCATTGCTGAAATGCCAAAAGAGCCATTTTACTGAATGACTCAATTCTGGTGGATTCAAAAAAGAAAAGAAAAAAATGCACGTTGGGTGGCTTATTTAAACTGCGTTGAGGAGTTCTCTCTCTCTCTCTCTCTCTCTCTCTCTCTCTCTCTCTCTCTCTCTCTCT